>Ga0214543_1006163_pt1 | contig 21546 bp, 21 predicted proteins | sample CNSS2metaG_FD_160094 | JGI IMG/M metagenome (GOLD analysis project Ga0214543, IMG submission 160094) | Root nodule microbial communities from cowpea collected in UCLA plant growth center, Los Angeles, California, USA - CNSS2 | ecosystem: Host-associated > Plants > Roots > Nodule | place: USA... | reverse complement strand
CACCTGCTGCAGTTGAATCCGGTCACCAAGCACCTGGGGAAGCCCAGATGCAAACGTCGTCGACAAGGCAATTGATTTTGACTCAATGTCGTGGCGAATGAATAGCAGCGCTTCTTTCGCGACATCATTGATATCCATGAGGCGCTTCTCTGGTTCATGCTTCACCGCCATACCTCGGATGCGATGAATGATTTCGCTCGCGCGCCGGGCATTCGCCACGATTCGGGACGTGAGCTGGGTGACCTTTTCGATGTTTTGATCAGCGCGCGCCAGCCACCTCAAGCTTGCCTCACCATTGGTCACGATGGCAGCGAGCGGCTGATTGATCTCATGCGCGATCGAAGTTCCGAGTTCTCCAAGAGTTGCGATGCGGCCAGCATGCGCGAAATCAGCTTGCAATTTCCGAAGTTGCCGCTCGGCGTTCAAGCGCTCACTGATGTCCTGGATGGTGATGAAGGTGTTGTCGAGTTGCTCGGGGGGCACAGGATATGTGACCGTGAACAGGACATCGATGAGGGAACCGTCGAATGCACGGATCCTGGTCTCCTCTATGAGATTGCGTCGACCTTCAAAGTGAGCCACCATGACCCGCTCGGCGAGCCCCGGGGCGGCAGCAAACAGGTATCGAACGGGTTTGATCAGGTCGGCGGGATTGTGTGCCCGAAACAGTGAGACTGCATCGTGATTGACGTCCGTCACACGAACGACGTCCTTGGCGTGCTCGACAAGATCAGGGTTTGTCGCCAGATAGGAGGCAATATCGCGAACGCCTTTCGCCTTCAGATCGTCGAAGACCTCGCCCGCGCGTCGGGAATCGACTTGCCAGAGAGCCGTCGGTAGATACTGAATGAGCTTGCGATACCGATCCTCGCTCGCCTGTAGCTCCCAGGACGTGCGGTCATCATCGATCGCGCCGTTGATCGTCACGAGCACGGTGCCCGGCGGCTTCGGATCGGCAGAATGCCAGGCCCTGATGATGGGGTTGCGTATCGCGCCGCTCAGGACCATTCTGCGGGTCTCAAGGCGCGAGCGGTCTGTGGCAACGTTTTCGATTAGTGCGGCTAGGATTGAGCGGCTTTCAGCCGGCCAGAACGTACCGACCGGCTGGCCGATCATCTGCTCGTGCACAGCATGTGCCCCGAACATGCGAACCGCGCGATCATTGACAGCCAGAATTCGAGTTGCGGTAAGCAGTTCGTTGACCCAGTCCGGATGCTGATCAAGATCGATAGTCGCTCCGCGGCGCCTATGCTCCGCGATTGCATCAAGCAGGAGCCGTGCCGGCGAGGCATCAAGCTCCCAAGCAGCGGCCAGAGATCCCTGCAACTCGGCATCCATGCGCAGGTATGCTGCTTCGGTGAGCGGTCCCGCATTTCGGCCAAACTCAACGATGTCAAGGACGGCGCCGGTTGCATCTCGCCGCACCACTTGCCGCACGGCGGCCGCAACTTCGACTCCAGTCAGGCTACGCCGAAAGACGATACCCTCCCATCGACCTTCGCGGAGCAGTATTTCGATGTGATCGATACCGGACTGGTCGCGCGAGCCGATCTCTGCCATGTGTCGACCGACCATCGCCATGGAAGGCCAGCCGTACAGGACTTCCGATGCGGCATTCCAGTACTGGATGACACCGTGCAGGTTGCTGACGATGATGCTTTCGGACACAAGGTCAGCCAGTTCACTGGGAGCAGAGGCAACGATCTTCGGCTGGCCGCCTTGCGATACCTGTCGGGCGAGATTAGTCATCTGATGGTGGATCCCGTCGCTGGTTGTGTCGCGAGCGGCCTGCGCAGTTCATTGCGTTCTGCAGGAGATGAAAGAGCACCTCATCATTGACCGGCTTCGTCAGGCAGGCATAGGCACCGCCCCTCAGTGCGCGAGCCTCTGTTGCCGGGCTCGTGTCCGCGGTGATGAAAATGACCGGCATCGACGAGCCCAGCTCTCGTAATCGCTCCTGTAGTTCGAGCCCGCTCCGGCCGGGCATGCTCACATCGGTGATCAGGCAATCGAAGCGGCCCGGCTCAAATTCGGCCATGAAAGCCTCCGCCCGATCAAACGAGCGACACGCAACGTCCAGGACCAGGAGGAGATCGCAAAGAGCCTCTCGTACAGCTTGGTCGTCATCTACAATGGCAACTAGGGGTGGCTTGGACAAACAGATGTCTTTCGCTGGCATGGCCCGACGACCATCTGCCCATTGTTGATTGGGTTGTACCTATTCCTTGGTGTAGGCTGGGCTACCTACCTCCCTCGAAGGTCCGCAGGAAGTGCTTCCCAAATCCGGATCAAGTCTCCGACGGACGTTGCTTGCAACTTTCTCGTCGCGTTGCCGCGATGCAGCTTCACAGTGATCTCGCTTATGCCGAGATCAAAGGCGATCTGCTTGTTGAGGCGGCCCCTTGCTACCTCACCCAGGACTTCACGTTCGCGCGGTGTCAGTGTTGCGAAGCGGGCAGCGTGTTGCGTGATACGCCTGGCCGCGGCTCTTTGCGAGACATCCTTCTCGATCGCCGCCGCGACGGCGTCGAGGAGCGTCTGGTCTCTGACTGGCTTCGTCAGGAAGTCGACAGCTCCCGCCTTCATTGCCTGGACGGTCATGGCGATATCGCCATGACCCGTCAGGAAAATGATCGGTCTCGTGTTGCCGTTCAGTGCCAGGCGCTGTTGCAGATCCAGCCCGCTTGCTCCGGGCATGCGAACATCGAGAATTAGGCAGCCGGGCCGCTCCGGAAGATCGGCACGCAACAATTCCTGCGTCGAGCCAAAGCAGCACGCGTCGATGCCGACCGACAGCAGAAGCTCCCGAAGCGCCGACCGAATCTCCTCGTCGTCGTCCACGATCAAAACAAGTGGGCGGTCTGCAGTGTTGGAATCGAGAGTCATAGGTAAGCGCATTACGTGCGATGAGGGCTGCGAGCCCGTGGATACGGTTGCCCTCAGCATTTGCGTGGCCTCCCGATCGTTTCTGCCCCGCGGTCTTTCGCTGCTTCTTCGCAGATGCCCGTAAGGCCCATGTCATGACACGGCAGCACGGTCACTTGGCTTTTACGGCGTGTTTCTAGGCTCGCAGGGTGCCCGCGTCTTTCCCAAAGCCGTCATGTTTTGCCTCATTCCGGGCCAAACGAGAACCATGCGACCACGAGTCACGGAATCACCGGTGCTTGCGAACAGTTACCACCTGCGCTCTAGATCCACCGCTGTTCGTAACACCAGTTGATTGGGTCGACCGCATTGAGATTGCTTCCGATCCGTTGCGCCTTTCGTGACGATCTGCCCTCACGAAAAGTTGCATCGCAGGGTGGCCGTAGACAGCCACTTGCCGATTTCCGATAATGCAGCGCAAAGTTCGCATGGCGATCGGGGCCTGCATTCTAACCTTCCGGATCAACTCAAATGGCACAAGGCGGCGTCTATGGATCGAGGCTCGGACGACCCTTACAGGCGAAGAATGCACCTTCGCTGATTGCACGTACACTGCGCAGCGCCGAGCTGGCGGTGACCGAGACCCGCAACGACGGCCCGGTGCCGGGCCTTTCCGGTTCGCTGCCCTCCGAGGACGCTTACCTCGTCAGCCTTAAATTTCGTGATTACCCGGACTGCGAATGCTGGGAGCGCGGTCGATGCGTCACTAAGACGAATGTCCGCAACGGTGCGACCTATCTTTACGATCTGAAGCGCGATCCGCGCTACGTCATCGACAAGCCGTTTCACTCCCTCTTTTTCTATCTTCCACGCTCCGCTCTTGACGACATTGCGAGGCAGGCCGGCGCACCGCGCATTGGCGAGCTCGCCTATGAGCCGGGTATAGGCCACGACGACGCGGTCGTCCGTAACCTCGGTGCGTCGCTCTTGAACGCTCTCCGTCGAGCGGACGAGACCAACCAGCTTTTCGTCGACCACATGTTGCACGCACTTACTGCGCACGTCGCTCAAGCCTATGGTGGGCTCCGACCTAACGCCAAGCCGATCCGCGGTGGTCTTGCTCCGTGGCAGCTAGACCGTGCTTGCGATAGGCTCGAGGCCGATCTCGCCGGAAAGATTCCGTTACGGCGGATCGCGGCCGAGTTCGGTCTTTCAGTCGATCATTTTTCGCGAGCGTTTCGAATCTCCACGGGACTGCCGCCGCATCGATGGTTGCTTCGCCAGCGAGTGAAGACGGCCCAGCAGCTGATGACCGTCCGCGATCTGCCCCTATCCGAGGTGGCGAAATCAGCCGGGTTTGCCAATCAGAGCCACTTTACCAAGGTTTTTTCGACCATAGTTGGCGTCAGCCCGGGAGCCTGGCGGCGAGACGTCCGGGGCTCGTCGGACAGCGAGACCTGATCCTGAGTACTTTATTGCTGCGCATCCCACGCATCGTCAAACCGACACTCGTGATGGCGATCGCCCCAGCAGCACCAATTTCGTGACGTGTTTTCCTGACCATCGCGAGCGACACGTGTTCTACGCAGTGCCGTGGTGAAGCGACCTTTCCTAAAACAGGCATGCTTTATCTGATCCTGCTGCGCGCGCAGCATCGATACCGACAAGAGCGCGCGTCCAGAGTGGCAGCTTTTGCCGGATAGCATTTGCCGCTGGGCAGCGCGTGAACCCCGAGACGTGCGATAAGTCGTTGAGAACGCAAGCCTTCGAAATTGGCATATCTATTGCTGGCACCCTGAATGTTTGGAATGACAGAGGAGTTTCAGCGTGAGTATCGGAAGCATAGCCGGCGGGAACGCCATAAGCTGGCCTTCTTCGGTCCGCCAAACCAATTCTGTTTCGGCAGCCGGTTCAAAGGGCGAAGATTCGAGGCTCGCGCCCGGCATGAGCGCCGATGCGCCTTACGATGCGATTAAGGTCAATCTACCAAATGGCATGTCCGTGGGAGTCTACAGCTTCGGCGGAACAGGACTCGATAGCCAAACCCTCAAGACGATCGAGGATTTCGTACAGAGATTGGCGAGCCAGGATATCCCCGGACATCAGGCATCCACCACGGATGAGCCAAGCGCAAGTTCAGGCGGCGATGAGGCATCAGACGTCGCCGGGTTGGACAAAATCCACGTTGAGCTTCCGAACGGGATTTCGTTCGAGGTGCGACACTCCTCCGCTGGTCAAACGACAGACAGCGCCGCTGTCATGAAGGAGCTCACAGATGCTGCGGAGGAACTGGCGGAGGTCTTTGCAAGATATTCGCCGGCTTCGACCGCGGCCTCTGCCTATGCAACCAACCAGGCAGCGTCACTTGGCCGCGCAAATCAATTCGACACGCGGACTTGAGACGACTCGTTGAGCTCTGCAGATGTCGTTGATACAGATACTCGGCGACCTCAAACATCTGAATCGATTGCCGGGATGGTACGCGGACGAGGTTCCGATCCTCGCGCGCCAGCCAGCGTTGGAGCTTACCCATCCGCGCGCGCGTTGCGTCCCGGCGTGCGGGTACCCGCGCAAGGCCGGAAATTACTATTTATCTGCCGAGAGCCGTTCGCGCCCATGCGCCGCGCCAAAATCACGCAGAGGACCCGCAGGAACGATACCCGTGGGATTGATGGAGCGATGGCTCTGATAGTAGTGACGCTTGATGTGCTCAAAGTTCACGGTCGATGCGATTCCTGGCCATTGATAAACGTCACGGACGTACGCGGAGAGGTTTGAATAGTCGGCAACAGATCGAATGTTGCACTTGAAATGGCCGAAATAGACGGCATCAAACCTGATCAGCGTTGTGAAGAGCCGGATGTCCGCCTCGGTCAAACGATCGCCGAAAAGGAAGCGGCTATCCGCCAGACGCTCTTCCAGCCAATCCAGTGTCTCGAACAGCGGACCGACAGCATCATCGTAGGCAGCTTGTGTGGTAGCAAATCCGGCCTTGTAGACACCATTGTTGAGCGTGTCATAGACCCGGGCATTCACGGCATCGATTTCGTCTCGAAACTGCACTGGATAGTAGTCGCCCGATCTAGCACCGAGATGATCGAACGCAGAATTCATCATGCGAACGATTTCGGAAGATTCGTTGCTTACGATAGTCCCTTGTTGCTTGTCCCACAGCACTGGCACGGTGGCCCGACCCGTATAGTGGCTGTTGGCTATCGTGTAGATCTGATGCAGAAATTCCGCCCCGTTGACATGGTCGGGTATCACCCCCGGGCCTTTCGCGAAACTCCAGCCGCGCTCAGCCATCAGCCAATGCACAATGGATACGGAGATCTTGTCTTCAAGACCCTTGAGCACTCGCATGATCAGTGTTCGATGGGCCCAGGGACAAGCAAGACTGACGTAGAGGTGATACCGACCCGCTTGGGCCCTGAATCCGCCAACACCGCTCGGACCAGGACTTCCATCGGCGGTAATCCAGTTGCGGAAAGTTGCGTCCTTGCGGATGAAGAAGCCGCCGGTCGCCCCGGTGTCATACCAGGTGTCACGCCATTCACCTTCGACCAACAGTCCCATACCGTCCTCCTGGCGTGATCATCTCGCGAGTTCATCTCCGGTAAGAACGAGAGACAAGAGCTTTATCGCTGGCACCGGTGAGTTTGTCGAGAATGCCGATCGGCGGTGCTTGAATCGCGCCTATGTCACGTGTTCCAACCACTAAAAGCGGCTTCGATCGGGGGAGCCGCGTTCTGACGCCAAAGATAAGGCTCAAATTCTAGTGCTTCCTGAAGCGTGCGATGCGCTCGCCGGGTGGATGACCAGGCCAATTGATTACGCCATTTTGCATCGCCGGCGAGGCAAAAAGCCGTTCAGCGTATTCGGACACCCTCGGGCAGTCCTTCCACATCCAATCGTAACCAAGAAAGAGAAGCCGGAAGAGACTTACGCCCCAGAAGATATCAGCCAGGGTAAATCCATCGGGCATCAACCACTCGTTTTTGCCTTCCAATCTTCGATCCAGTTGCACGATAGTGCTGTGCGTTGCCTCGATAATCCTCCGCATATTGGCCGGCTGCGATATGAATTCACGCCCCGCTTCTTCCTTTATGATCTTGTGCCTGTAAGCTTCGCGAAGAATGGAGTCTGCCGGTAAGCCCTCCAAACGCTTGCGTACTAGTTCGATCTTCTTGTTGTGAGCCCCCTGCATTCCCGCGCGAATTTCTTCGGGTCGATCGTCGCCGTCGGGATTGGCGCCGTAGAACAAACCGGCATGTGGTATTGCGTCGACAATTGCTATTTCAGTCCAAACCCTGTTTTGCCACTGCAACGGAACCAACGCACCTCCACTCAACATGTCGAGATAGGCCGCAATCAGGCGCGAATCTGCGACAACTTCTCCCTTTTCATGATCGACAAGCGTAGGTACCGCCAGTGGATCGAAGCCCTCGTTCTCGACACTTGAGCTTCCGGAATATCCCTTCACGAATGGTCGGCTACGCGCGATGGCAGACGCCATGCGGAGCTTCACATATTCCGCCGAATAGTTTTCGCTGAACGGCGGCATAATGATCAGCTCGCTGCTGGCGAATGGAGCCCCGATCTGGAATAGCGCCCCGCGAATCTTCTGAGAGCAGATCGACATAGTGAAATGAAAAAGCTCGAGTCGCGGGTTTGGCGACTGGTCGCCTCTCGGCTTCGGATGCACACTGCCACTCGACACTATGCACCTGCGCTCAGGATCTCCGATTGCGGAATTCCGCGCTTGCTCCGCCAACGCGTCGACAGACGTTCTCAGATTGATGGTCATGGCGCTTCCTGAATGTTGGGGTCTAGCACGCACGCTTCTGCTATGGCCAGACTAGTCGCGGACCGCTCGACTAGAAGCCGACATTTTTCGAACCAAGCGTTCAAGCTATCGGACGATGCTTCCGCCGCCCAGGGAAGGCAGGATCTCGCGACCATCGTTCCAATTCATGGAACGATGCGTCCGATAACGCCCGGCTTCCCGCCCAGCCCGCGCTGCATTTACGTCCAAGACGGCCATCGGCTGCCGCATTGACGTGGTTGGCGGCTGACTCCTCAAAACTCTGGAGCTAAGAAATGACTTGTCTCTTGGTAGTTGAAGCGAGCCCACGCTTTGAACATTCGACTTCCCGCATCTTGACTGCTCAGTTTGTCGAGAGGTGGTCGCGCCTACATCCGAATGCTTCCGTCATTAGGCGCGACCTTGCGCGATCCAACCTACAATTCGTTGACCTTCCGTGGATCGGAGCCGCATTTACCCCACCTGACCAACATTCGCCGGAATCCGCTGCGGCCTTGAAGACATCAAACATTCTCATCGAAGAACTCAAGGCTGCCGATCACATCGTCATCGGCACGCCAATGTACAATTTTTCCATACCGGCGCTCCTCAAAGCTTACATCGATCAGATCGTGCGCGTCGGCGTTACGGTCTCAACCACCTATGAAGGCATGTTGAAGGACAAAAAGGCGACCGTGATCCTTACGACGGGCGGCGACTTCTCTCCCGGAGCTCCATTCGCCTCAGCCAACGTGGCGAGCTCGTATCTCAAACAGATTCTCGGGTTTGTCGGCATTACCGACGTCAACATCGTTCTCGCCGTCAAGACTCTCGCTATCGACCAAGGTGAGACAACCCTTACGGATTTTGCCAAACGGTTCGATGCCGAAATCTCTGCGGCCGCAGCATGGCCGAGAACGGACCGTTTGGAGTCTCTGACCGTCGCTTGATCGCACTCTTTGAGTGACAGATTTGATCGCTCAGGATGCTGACCGTTCCAGCATCCTGCAAACCAAAACACATTCCGGACCAGTAACGGAACTCTTGCATAATGGGAGCACCAACGCGATGAACGTCCAGATCACCGACAAAGATAGATTTGAACAGACACCGTATAGTATGTGGCTGCAGACAGAGATTCTGCACACGCTGCAAAGGACGGTGAGCGATCATCCAGGGGAGTACTCGTTCATCGTCAACTGTCAGGTAATGGAGCTTTACTGGGCTCTCATTGTCCGAGAACTACAGGCCGCACAGACCAGTCTGAGACAGAATGACCTTGCGAAGGCTCAGCAAGCCTTGCGCCGAGTGGTCGATGCACATGAACCACTCAATGCCACGTGGCGGTCTCTATCGTGGCTGACCCCGTCTGACCTGCTTCCGATGCTGGGCGCGGCTGGAGCGACGTTAGGGCGCGACACTGCTCTCCAAGGTTGGACCTACCGCCACATGGTCTATCTGTTCGGAATCAAACAAGGGGAACATTTGGAGCACTTCAAGCCACAGCCGCGCAGATGGCAGCAACTGAATGAGGCCCTTAACGCTCCGAGCGTCTACGACGACGTGCTGGCATTCCTGCATCGTGAAAAGCTTCCCATTCCTCGCGCTCAGTTTGAGCGTGATTTCGCTCAGCCGTACAAACCTAGCCCTGAGGTCGAGCGTGCTTGGCAAATTGGGTACGATGAGCGACCCGAGATCAAGAACTTGGGTGAGACACTTGCCGATATTGCCGAGGAGTTCACGACCTGGAAATATCGCCACCTAATGCTGACCCGACGTACCCTTGGATCTCGTAAGGCCTACTTCGGCGTCTCCGGAATTGAGTGGCTGACGCCGACTCTCGAAGAGATTCCATTCCCGGAACTCTTTTCGGCCAGGACGTTCATCGGCGACCCCCCAGCGGGTTGCCCCGCGGGCAAAGTCAAGGAGTGAGCTTTAACCACCGCCAGAGTTTAGAGGGCAGCAGCCGTGACGGCCGCTTCCCTCCAATCCGCGCGGATCGGCGTTCCTACGATGGCCACTCGGTTCTTGCACAGAACCGATAGCAGGCACGGAGCGAACGAACGCTCGTTTGGGCATGCCAAATCAAGATCGCCGATTGTTTGGTGGGATGGCAGCAGTTTCAATTGGCCGTTGCAGTCGGCGTCGGCATCGCAACCATTCGCCGGATTGAGAGAATGACGGGTGCTATCAACGCCCAGTTCGAGACGGTCGAAAAGATCCGCCGGGCGCTCGAAGGGGCTGGCGTTGAGTTCATCGGAGAGCCTAAGCCCGGCGTGTGCCTTCGACCCAAGTAACTGGGCCATCGCTTATTTCGATGCGCAGAACATCGATCATCCGCCGGCGGCCAGCCGGATCTAACTAATTCCATTGTTGCAGCTGAGCTCGATGACCAGCCTCTGGAACTGCACCGCGGCATTGATGACATCGCGATCCCTTCCTCTGCGGCCCACGATCTGCAGGCCCGCCGGCAGGACACCGGCCCTTCGTGGCAAGGGCAGAGTCACGACAGGATATCCAACGAGGTTGAAAGGTGCCGTGTAGGTCATGAGCGCTTTGCGGACGTCACCGCTCCATGCTCCAATCCGGACATCGTCCGCTCCTACCAGGGGTGCAGTACAGGGGCACGTAGGCAAAATGAGAAGCTCAATTTGCTCAAAAAGGGATGCAATCTTCGACGAGAACCGCCGCCTTGCCTCTTGGGCTCGTGCGAAATCGTCGATGCTGAGCACGCGCGCACGCTCGAGCCTGGCAACTGTCTCTCTACCGTAGCTTTGGCGAATTAGCTCTGAGGAGTTGCGCGAAAAATGTATCATACCTCCCTCGGCCAGCACCAGGTTGGCAAAGATCGAGTAAGCCTCATCCAGACGCGTCTCGACCTCCATGATGTTATGATCATGACGCAACCCTTCAACGACCGTCGAAAGGTCGCTCCAAATGGCCGCGTCGACCGGAACATCGCTTGGCACTTTAAGTACGCCAATCGTTCGCTTCACGTTGGCGTCACGCCAGGAATCATCTGGCGTTACGTTCATGCCCAAAGCACCGGCAAGAACGATGAGATCCTCGGCGATTTGGCAAATGAGTCCCACATGGTCGAGCGTTGGAGCAAGTGGAAATACTCCATCGGGTGAGAGAACGCCGTACGTCGGCTTTAGTCCAACTACCCCGCAAAGTGCGGCCGGGATTCGAACCGAGCCTCCGGTATCCGTGCCAATAGCGACCGGAACCACTCCGTAAGCAACTGCTGCGGCCGAGCCACCGCTCGATCCTCCTGGAATTCGCGTGGAATCGTTTGGATTGAGCGTATTGCCAAACGCCTCGCTCGATGTAGTGACGCCCCAGGCAAATTCGTGTGTGGTCGTCTTTCCAAGGATGATTGCACCGGCATTGCGCAAATCACGAACCACCCGGGCGTCGGCTCTCGGAACGTTACCGATGTAGGCGGCCGATCCATACCGGGTCTCAACACCAGCGGTATCGATGAGATCCTTGACGACGATCGGAATACCCTCAAGAGCTCTTGCCGAACCTTCTGCGTATCGCCATTCGCTCTCGGTTGCGAGAGCCAACACGCTTTCGTCGATCGCCGCAAAGGCATTCAACTCAGCTGCACAACGTTTTGCCTTTTCAAGTGCTATCTGCACAAGTTGACGCGATGTTGTCGCGCCCGACTGAAGCTCAACTAGCATCTCGGCCACGGATGGCGACGTCATCCTGGCTCACCACAGGCTTAGTAACAGGGCTTCAAGTTTTCGATCAGCGTCTTCTCCAAGATCGGCAACTTCGCTCTGATAATTCGCTCGCAGAAGATCAGTGATCTCCGGAAGCGCCGAAAGTCCTATCTCAAACGATCGCAACCGATTTGGTAACCCGAGGTGCGCCACAAGACTCTCTATTCTAGCGGCGAGTGCCGCCCCTGGATTAGGTTCTCCTGGCGAATTGAACACCCGAAGTTTATTGCCATACCGCGCTTCACAATTTCGGATGACAGGCGCAAGCGTTATGCATGACGTGACACTATGCGGAAATCCAAACGTCCCACCCAAGATATGTCCGATTCGATGACTGAGCCCGTAGATGACGGATGCCGGATAGAAATAGCATTGCCACGCGGCCAACTGCAGCTGAAGCAGAGCGTCCGGACGAACCGCTCCTCGTTGTACGGCCTCGCCGGTTTCCAGATCGGTTGGCCACTGCTCCAGTACGTCAAAAAATCTCCTCGCCCCTGCCGCAGCCATGATGGCGTGTGGGTGGTCGACGTCGACTAGTCGCATGCCTTCGATGGCATGATCCAGCCCCTTGACGGCAGACGACAAGAGCAACGCCCGGGGTGTGTTGATGAGCAAGCTCGGATCCATCAGCACAATCTTCGGAACTGTGTCGCGCTCGGCGTAGCTTCTCTTGAATGGTCGCGCCCCCGACGTCTCCGTGACACCGAAATAGTGAGAGAACTCGGATCCGGAGAGAGTGGTCGGCAGAGCGACTATCGGAAGATGGCGCCCCTGACGAAGCGAATGGAAATGAGAAACGGCCTTGGCGGCGTCCAAAACCGAGCCGCCTCCATAGGCGACGATCGAGCGGGCGCCCGCTAGGATGCAGCGGTCAAGCGCACTTTCGATCGCTGTATCGGGCGCATGAGGCGGAAAATCGGAGATGATTCCAGAGACGTCGTGAAGATGCGGAAGAATGAGCCGATCGGTTGAGCGCAGCAGCGGCTCAACCGTAAAAATCATCGGCCGCTCTAGGCCGTCGTGAGCCAGCTCCCGGAGCGCCGCATCGACGATACCCATCCCCCACCGCAGGGTTTCCTGCGGTAAGCACCGCAGGATTCCCCCGCTAAGTACAGATTCGGAGCGAGGCGCGGCTGGCTTCAGCACGGTGCCGGCTCCTTCAATTCTGAGGAAGCGGTACAGGAGCCGGGCGCAACGCCATATTGCGCTCTATCTCAACGCGGCGATCTTCCAAATCCGGCGCCAAGCAAAGCTTGGTCCCGAGCTCTTCAACGGGTTCATCGATCGTCAGTTGAGTTGGCGTGGAAAGGGCGCAAATGTGCCCATCCGGATCCCGGAAGTAGAACAGCTTGCTGTAGAGGCAGTCATAAACGTCCGACACCTTCACGTCAGCCCGTTTTAGGCGTTGGTGCTCATGCGTAAGAGCCGCGTCGTTCTCCACTTCCAAGGAAAAATGATGCGATAATCCTGTGCCCAAATGTCCGGCGGAATACCCAGGCAGCCCAAAGAAGGTCAAGACCGAGCCAGGCGAGAGGTCATCGTCGCACGCGTAGTAATAGTGCGTACCTCCGCGCTCATCCAAATAGTCGGTCTTTTTGATCAATCGAAGCCCGACCGTTTCGACGAAGAACTTTTCGGTCCGCTCGGCGTTCGACGAGATCGACGTGATGTGGTGGAAACCGCGCAGCGCAAAGTCATCCGTAATCGACGGGACGGCACGGGGCCAAGTTTCGGCTGCCGTCAACACCTCGTCGCGACCGCCAATAAGGTTCTCCTTCGGCTGAGACCGGAACCCAGACCCGAGAACCGCTTCATCGTGCCCGAACCCAGGTTCGGTGGTCGCGATTTCGATGATCGCGCCATCGGGGTCGCGGAGGTAGATCGCATGAAAGTAGTTACGGTTGTAGGGCCCCGTTACGTGGATACCCTGGTCGGTGAGTCTCCGCTTCCATTTCAAGAGGCCGTTTCTTGTAGGAACGTGAAGAGCCAGGTGATGGTTTGTACCGGCCCCCCAACGCCCCTTTGGGTCTCCAACCCGCGGCGACGTAACGCCAGCGACGGCCGTTTTTGGATCCACGAATCCAGTTTGCGGCATCATGTAGAAAATCGGATTCCACTCGATGTAGCTGATCGTGTGACCGCGCTTCGGCTCGCCCTTGAATGCCTGAAATCCAAAAGTAATGACTGGCAATCGCGGGTCCAAATGATGGACGGTCCGCTTCACGACTGGCAGGCCCAGAAGTGTTGAATAGAAGTGCTCAATCCTGCCGAGATTTGCGGCCACAAATACCTGGTTGTTGACGCCGCCGATAGTCATGTTGTTCATCTTAAACCCTCGCGATTACAGGCCGCTGAAGCGGCGTCTCTACCCATCGCGAAGGATGGCAGCGCTACTGAGGGATATGAAGATACGCAGCGAAGGACGTAGCGTTCAATTTGTTGGACGGAGCGGCAAATCCTCAGGTCGATCGCTTGCTTGACGCTTTGGCGTGCACGTCTTCCGCCGGCGCAGGCTCGAATGCGGTCACCCGCGGTATCTCCGACGCCAGGAAATCGACCAAGGCCCTGACCGCAGGAAGAAGGCCCCGCTTATATGGGATAAGGGCCGAGACGCGCGCGTCTGCCGCAATCCAACGCGGCAATATCTGCTTCAGCTTTCCCGCAGCAATTTCGTCTCGACAAATGTAACCTGGCAATGCGGCAATGCCCAGATTGGCGCATGCTGATTCCTTCAGCGCAACAAGGTTGTTGCTCTGAAAGCGAGGTGCCGTCTGCACGATGCACCTGCGGCCGTTGGGGCCCGTCAATACCAGGTTCGATGAGCTCGTCCTCGCTATCGAGATAGTATCGTGTTGGGCAATTTCCTCAGGGGTGGTGGGGGCACCCCTGGCGTCCAAATATCCGGGTCCGGCGAACAAGTACCACGGCGCGCGCGCGATGGCCCGCTGGACTAGGGATGAATTCTGCAACGGCGAGGTATGGCCCCGCAAAGCCAGGTCGAAGCCGTCGGCGACGATATCGACGAGGGCATCCGTAGTAATCTCCACGATCTGAACTTTCGGATACTTCTTGAGAAATATCGGTATCAGGTCCTTCAATGCGAACTGAGCGATTTCGACGGCCGTCGTCATTCTGATGACGCCGCTGGGCTCGGTTGCCCTCTGGCGCACCGCCTCCTCCGCGACCTCGGCCGTCTGCAGCAACGTCTGAGCGTAATGATAGAACTGCGTCCCTACTTCGGTCATACCGAAACGGCGCGACGTTCTGTTGAGTAACGTTACGCCCAAAGCGCCCTCGAGTTCTCTTATCCGATGGCTCAAGGTGGATTTCGGCAAGCCCAATGACCTACTCGCAGAGGTAAAGCCCCCTCTGTCGACAACCTGGACAAAATAGAAGACATCCTTGAGATCAAGCATGGCGCAAGATGATCGATGTTACCTCAGGCTGACAAAACCGCGGCTCGCACTTTTAGATATGCAAATCGATTTAGGCTATTCTAGACACCGGCCATTCTGACCTCAACGGGCACACCCCTTGCTTGTCTCTCGACACCAGTGGCTCGTATTTTGTCTCGAACTCGATGCCCATCGGAGTAAGCCATGTTTCGTCTTTACGATAGCCTGCTATCTGGAAACTGCTGGAAGGTCCGAATTCTGCTTTCTCAGCTGAACCTTGAGTACGAGAGAATTACTCTGGACTTGGTCCGAGGCGATACTCAACAACCGGATTTCGAAAGAATTAGCCGGTTCTCGAGAGTCCCGACATTGGTGTTGGAGGATGGTCGCCCCATCGTGGAGTCCGGCGCCATATTGATGCATTTGGCAGAAGGAACGCGTTTTCTTCCTGGCGACCGGCATGCGCGCACGGAGGTGCTCAGCTGGCTGTTTTTCGAACAAGCCGACCTTCAAAAGGCCATCGCATATCCACGTGTTTACAATCTTCGCGGCCAAGCATCCCAGATGGCAGGCGAAATCGCCTACCGGCAAAAGGACGGATACAGCGCTTTACAAAAACTCGAGAACTGGATTGGAAATCGAGACTGGCTAGTGGGTAATGGCTACACGATAGCCGACACTGCAGTTTTCGCCTACGTGTCCCTGGCTGCAGAGGGCGGATACCAGATGGAGCGATACCCCGGAATTCTCAGATGGTTGGACGACGTACGATCGACCGATGGCTGGGTACCGCTTATCGAAGGGACGGCCCCTTCAAGATAATCCGTACCCAGCACAGGGATGTCTAGACGTCGAGGAACGTTGCGAACTTCTCCGGCCCGAACTTATCAAGCGCCATGTTGTTCTCGGGAAGGCCGTTGTCTGCGTAGCCAATGCACATGCCGCACACGACCATATCGCTTTCAGGAATGCCAAGCTCCTTGCGCAGCACTTGATATTGCAACGACCAAATCTGTTGAGGAAGCGTATCAAGTCCTCGGCCTTGAGCCGCCAACATTACCGTTTGGAGGAAGGCGCCGTAGCAGATGAAGCTTGCGGGGACCAGTTTCCGGTCCATCGTGAAAATGAGACCGACAGGCGCGCCAAAGAACATGAATTGCCTGGCTACATCGCGGCGGCGGCTTTCCTTGTCGCTTCTCTCCACACCCTGGGCGTCGCCCAGCTGACCACGAAACTTGGTGAAGACCGACAAATATGGCTCATGAAGTGGTTCCGGGAAGAATGGATACTCCGGAGCCAGTTTGTCATGGTTGTCATTGAAATTCTTCACCGCTGCAGCAACTACGCGCTCGCGGGCCTTCCCGGTCAATACGTAGCATTTCCACGGTTGAGTGTTGCTCGAGCTAGGGGCGAACCTAGCGATCGAGAGGATATCCTTAACAACTTCGGTTGGAACGGATTTGTCTGTAAAGCCACGTTTCGCCCGACGACATTTGATGAGTTCATCAATGTAAAAGGGGCTCTCATCGTCCTTCCGCACGTGCCGCTGAAGCTCTAGTGTCATTGCATCCCCCGAATCCTTTGAACCAAGACCGCATGGCCGTATGACCCATCTTCGGAGTTCAGCTGCCATCTAGGGAAGTAGCCGATCTTCGGACTTATCGTTCGATGAACTCGAACGATGCCGGCGCCTCGGTCCTGAAAGATATGCATTGGACCCATCTTCCTAGGTTCAAAGCACGGATCGCGCTCCTAGTACCCAACGCGCGGACATGGAGCTTGAGGTTGCCGTCCTCCCGGTTGCCGATGTCGATCGCGCTAAGCGATTTCGGCGGCTACAAGGCGTAGTCGATTGCGCAGCCAGGCGTGTGCGAGGTCGTTGGTATGTCGAGGATGCCAATACATCGCTTCGTGAATGTCGGGCAAGGCAATGGGGGGCTCGAATAGTTTGAGCCTCGGGCAGGAATGCAGCGCCCGGACCTCGCGCTCCAGCACGAGACTGATGAGCGGGGTACCTTCGATGAGAAACGGCACCAGCAGAAAGCTTTCGACCGTGACGTGAATGCGCCGCTGGATACCCATCTCGGAAAGGCGTTGGTCGGCCAGGTTTAGCTGCCGGTCCATACCGATGCCATAGATGAGATGCGGCAGTTCCAGGAACTGTTCGCGGGTCAAGCAATCCTTCGCGATGTGCGGATGTTGGGCGTCGGCAGCACATAGCCAGCGGTCGCTTAGTAGAGGCGTCGACGGGAAGCCGGCGTCGCCAAACAGTTCGCTGGGTTCGATCACGAGGTCGGCCTGGCCGCTCTGCAACATGCGCCCCGGGTCGCGGGCGCGCGGCAGGAGATGAACTGTCACATTGGGTGCTTCGGTGGCGAGCGCACGTACCAGCGGCGTCAACAATACCAGGACGGCGTAGTCCGAAGCACTTATTGAAAAGCTACGCGCATTTTCGGCAGGATCGAAATGCGCCTTCTTCGAAAGCGTCTGCTCGATGCGCTCCAGCGTCTCCCGCACCGGAACGATGAGCTCTTCGGCGTTACGCGTCAGCTCCAACCCTCGACCGAAGCGAACCAGAAGCGGATCGTCGAACAGCTCCCGGAGACGCGACAGAGCCGCGCTCATCGCGGATTGCGTAAGGCCAATGCGCTCGCCGGCGCGACTGACGTTTCGTTCCGTCAGCAGTGCATCAAGCACGACCAGGAGATTGAGGTCGACGCTGCGAAGGTTCAAAGCCCTGCTCCCGTTGACCGGCAAATGGCACAACACAGGAGTGTGCACGTTTCGACCGAACAAAATCAACCTGATTTGATGGTCTCGGGAGCCCGCAGCCGGAGAAAGATCGGGTCATAATATCCATCCGATCGATGTTAGACATCCACGGCATCCATAGTTGGGCGCGGCGCCGCATTGGCAGGCCGCCATAGTTCGATCGCCTGCAAAACGCAGCATTCGCGTAGATATTTGAAATCACAAATATCGATTGGACGCCTTGTAACTCTCCCGAATAGCCTCGTGACATTGCCAACATATCGCGCACTTCCCTCCGAGCGAGGCAGGAAATAGCGCGAGACCGCGATGGGAGGCTATACGATGAGACATCGTTTGGAGATGGGCGTCAGTACTCACGCTGCGCTTTGGGATCTCGCTTCCGGTCCGCGACCCGATGCTTTCCGCACGGTTATGCGTCGGGTGGTGGGAGGCGTCGCCGTTGTGGGCACGCTTCGGGAAGAACGGCCGTGGGGAATGACGGTGAGCGCTTACACGCCCGTCTGCATGGAGCCACCGACTCTTCTGGTCTGCATCAACGCGAAGACGGCCACGGCCGCGGACATCGAGAGAGACCGGAAGTTCTCGCTCAATCTGCTCAGTGAAGCTCAAGCCGGACTCTCTCAACGCTGCGCACAGCCCGGCGCTTCGAAGTACCTCGAAGGCGATGTCGTGCCCGCGGACGAGCTTCCCGTCCCATCTTTTACGCCTGTGCTACGTGAGGCGATCGCAACGTTCGATTGCGACGCCTCCGAAATCCGACGGATAGGGACCCATGTCGTCGTGATCGGTGCGATTCGCACGATCTTGGCGCCTACGTCGCTTCGTCCGCTGCTGTACGGGCAAGGCCGTTACTTGAAGACGGTCGCGTTGGACCTCGCGTCCGCAGGGGCGCCGGCATGAGTATCGAGAAGATCGTCGAACGATTCTACGAAGCCCACAACGCTCGCGATGCCGCAGCGGTCGCGGCTCTTTACGCGCCCGACGCCAGTCACGAAGAGATTGCGCAACGCAAGATCAAACAAGGTCCGAAGGAAATAGCTTCAGGCCTGGGGCGCTTCTTCGGCTGGTTTCCCGACGCTTCCTGGACGCCGGACCGGCGTGCCGTCGGTGCGAACGGCGTCGCCATGATGAGCTACCTCCTGAAGGCGACGCTCAAGAGCCAGATGGGACCGATCGCGCCGCGCGAACAGGCGATTTCGCTTCGCGGCGTGCATTTGTTGGTAATCCGCGACGGCCTCATCCACCGGAGCGAGGACTACTGGGATGCAGACACGTTTCAACGTCAACTCAACCACGTCTAACGGAGAATAGAAATGAGAAGCGGGAAGGAATACCTGGAGTCGCTCCGCGACGGCCGGAAAGTCTATGTCGGAGGCGAACTGATCGAGGACGTCACGACTCACCCTGCGACCAAGGGCTATGCCCAAGCCATCGCCGGATATTACGATCTTCACCTCGATCCGAAGAACCAGGAAATTGCGACTTTCATCGACAAGGATGGCAAGCGCCAGTCGATGCATTGGTTCCTGCCACGCAACAAAGAGGACGTCGTCAAGCGACGGCAATACTGCGATTTCCTCTGCCGCCATTTCAAGGGCGGCATCTTCACCCGGCCGCCTGCCGGCATGAACGTCGTGATGTTCACCCAGGTGGACGATCAGAAGCCCTGGTCGGAAAACTCCCGCTTCTCCGGTAAGAAGCGCGATCTCTCGGGCAACATCCAACGGCAGTGGGAAGAAGTGACTTCGCAGGATCTGGCCATCTCGCCGATGTTCCTCGACGTGCAGTTCGACCGCGGCCGCGACAATGCGATGGCCGAGACGCCGATGCTCAAGATCATCGAAGAGCGCGATGACGGCATTCTGGTGCGAGGCTGGAAGGCGATCGGCACCTCCGTTCCGTTCGTCAACCACCTCCTCATCGGAAACCTCTGGCGCCCCGGCCAGACGCCGGAGCAGACCGTTTACGCGCTGGTGCCGATCGCCACGAAGGGCATCTCGGTCGTCGCCCGTAAATCAAACGCTCAGCCGGATGCGGATCCGTACGATCGTCCGTTGGCCACGATCGGAGACGAATTGGATGCGATGGTGTACTTCGACGACGTCCTGATTCCCTGGGACCGCGTCCAACACGTCGGCAATCCGGATCATGCCAAGTGGTATCCGCAGCGGCAGTTCGACTGGGTGCATCTCGAGACCCAGATCCGACATTGCGTCCACGCCGAACTGATGGTTGGTCTCGCGCTGCTCCTAACGCAATCGCTGGGTACCAGCACCAATCCGGTCGTCCAGGCCCAGCTCGCCGAACTCATCCGCTTCCGCGAGACGTGTCGTGCATTCATGATCGCCGCCGAAGAAACCGGCTTCGCGACGCCGGGCGGTCTTTTCAAGCCAAACAACATCTACATCGACTTCGGCCGTGCCTATTATCTTGAAAACCAGAACAAGATGGTCAACATGCTCATCGATTTCTGCGGCCGCGGCGTCGTGATCCAGCCGTCGAGAAAAGAGCTGGAGGACCCCTACATCGGTCCGAAGCTTTCCGAGGCTTTGCGCGGTGCCGAGATCAGCGCGTACGACCGCATCAAGATCTTCCGTCAGATCAGCGAACGGTTCCTGACCGAATGGGGCAACAGGCACGAGATGTTCGAGAAGTTCAACGGAACGCCGCTCTACCTCATCAATCTGCTCACGATGCAGCGTACGGAGTACCAGGTGGACGGTCCGTTGACCGAGTTGGCTCGCCAGGTTCTCTGCTTTGGCGATACGGCAGAACTCGGCAAGCGGGCTCAAGAGGCGCAGAAGAATTCGCACTACGCCAATGTCCGCTTCCAACCCGAATACGCCAAGGCGCAGGACCAGCGCGACGGTTATATGTCGACGGCTGCCGAGTAGAGAACATCCTGAAGCGCTCGGGCGAAAGCCCGAGCGTCGAGGGCTCTCTTCCATCAGGAGCCGGCAGTGATTTCCTGCCATCGACCAGATCCGGACACTTCGGACTTTGACTCTACTCGATCTCTATGAACTACAAGGCGCCGCGGCGTCCTCCGCGATGCCCAAGGCCGAGCAACCCGCGGATCGACCGCCTGTTGACGATTCCATCGGAGAGTGCGGGCATGATCGCATCCTTCACGTACGAAAGTGCGACGCAATCCGAGATCTAATCGCGCGTGCCCGGGCAGGCGAACCGCCTGCCATGTCTTAGGAGACGATGCTCTCGCCGCCGATCAAAGCGAAGCCGACCCACGGAGTGACAATGCGCAACTTCAACGAAAATACGATCACCGATGCGGTGCTTGAGCGGCTGCAGAGCGCGACCGATACCCGCGTTCGACAGGTCAGCGAAGCCCTGGTGCGACACCTACATGCTTTCGTACGGGAGGTGCGTCCCACCCAAAAGGAATGGGAATATGGCATCGACTTTCTCACGCGGACCGGTCACATGTGCGACGACAAACGTCAGGAGTTCATTCTGCTCTCGGACACGCTGGGCGTCTCGATGCTCATTGACGCGATCAATCATTCTTCAATGCGCGGCGCCACCGAAAGCACGGTGCTCGGTCCGTTTTTCGTTCAGGACGCTCCGAAAAAAGAATTGGGGGAGGACATCTCTAACGGCATCGAAGGCGATCCGCTTTTCGTCACGGGCTCGGTCTCGACCGTCGACGGTCTCCCCCTCGCTGGCGCGTGGGTCGACGTTTGGCATTCCGACGAGGATGGGAATTACGACGTGCAGCAACTCGACGAGATCGGAGGGCTGGCGATGAGGGCCCGCTTCCGCACCGACGCCAGCGGTCGATTTAGTTTTTGGTCGATCAAGCCGGCAGCCTATCCGATACCGCACGACGGCTCGGTCGGCGAAATGCTGAAGGCACAGGGCCGGCATCCTTGGCGGCCGGCGCACGTGCATTTCATGATTTCCGCCCCGGGCTTCGAGCATTTGGTGACGCACATCTTCGTCGCAGGCGACCAGTACC
>Ga0214543_1006161_pt1 | contig 21549 bp, 13 predicted proteins | sample CNSS2metaG_FD_160094 | JGI IMG/M metagenome (GOLD analysis project Ga0214543, IMG submission 160094) | Root nodule microbial communities from cowpea collected in UCLA plant growth center, Los Angeles, California, USA - CNSS2 | ecosystem: Host-associated > Plants > Roots > Nodule | place: USA... | reverse complement strand
ATATATAATTTTTTTTGTAAAAATATATATATATATATATATATATATATATATATATATATATATATATATATGAAGTACTATTTTTTTCACTTAAACAAAAGGTTATTAGTAAACTTATTAAAATTTTAATTAAATGAATAAGATTGAATTATAAACGAATGTTTTAGAACAATCTTATGAAAAAAAAAATCAGAACTCAAAGAATAAGAAAAATACTCTTTGCTCGAATAAATGTGAAGACGATCCAATGAGTCCTTAACACATAAGACATTATGTGTAGACGAAATCCTCTAGACGATACATGTTAGATGAAACCATTAAACAAGTCTTAGTAGACAAGCTAATTAGATGAGTATATTAGACGAGTCACTTAGACGAGCCCTAATAGATGAGTCCATCAAATGATTGCATAAGATGATACACCTAGTATATGATATCATCAAACAATAATTGCAATACACTAAATAGACGATTCTAGTGAAGGACGTTAGAGGAATATAACAATGTACTCACTACACGACTTCAACAAATAAGACAATATGTTGACTAAATGACTTCAACAACACATTGCCTGTATGACTTATCTTTTACCATTTTTCTTCTCCATCTTTAAGAACCTTGATTCCTTCTTTAAGCTTATGATCTTAGTTTCTCTTAATCACTGGAAAATCTCAAATTTAGCCATGCTTACATTGTTTAAAGGGTATTAGACGATTCAACATTGTATCATTTATAAACAATTTGTGAGTTTGCTACACTTACATTAAAGCACACATTATAACACTTAAGAAACATCTAGCAGTTATATAATATCATCAAAACTCAACTCGCAAATGATTTATTAAGTTGTTTAATGGGTTTCAATATACTAAAGTCTCTAATTAGACTCTTCTAGCTAGAATATCTTGTACCAATCATCTGTCTATAACAATTATTGTCTAACAAGACTTAAAAAGCTTATTTTAGTGTATAATATCATTTAAAGCCCATATTATCTCAATTATACAAATACCATTTAAATTAATGAATTTAAACTCAGTTATACCTCAAGATAGTTAAGATTAAGTATTCTAAAAGTGTATAAAAAGGCATTCATCGATAAATGAAGGAGTGTATATCTGATATCCTTTCTGTCGAAAGTGAACCTTGTATTTTAAACAACTTTGGTTGCATAGCCTAGAGAGACCTTATGTACTTAGCTTGGAGAGACATTGTTTAAGAACTTGTTGCCTACAAAATCTTCATAATTTTATTAGATGATTTGTGATTTGTTGAGACCTTCACCACTTTCACAGATCCTCGCACGATCTCCTTTCTTATGAAATGCAACTTAAAATCAATTCACCTTAAAGATGAAACTGCTCAATGACTAGAAAATACTCCACAATGACTACTTTGTTCTATAGTCCATATAAAACTTTTCAAGAAGAAGAAAGAAGCACGAGAGACAATGTGCATAGTGCAAATACGCTTCTAAAGTTTTGAGCTAACAAAAGCTTCACGGAAGAATGTTAGTAGTGTTCAATTCAACAAGTTAGAAGTAAGTGTTTAAATCTCACATACGTCATAGATGATTACTTTTTGTTAGCAAGCAAAATTTCGATTAGTGATCACAAATCACTCAACCTCTGTATCTTAGCTAGAAGTGGTTGCTTAATAAAGAATACATGTTTATTAGTCAGGTTGTAGCTACTCTTCAATGAATATTTATGTTAAGCTATTAAAGGCTTGTTAAATAATACTTGTTGAAGTCATAAGTGGTTTGTAAAAAGAATACTTGAACAAAATCAGTCAAGAGTGGCGAAGAGTTAAAAGAATACTCGTGTTGGGTCACAAGTGACTTATAGAAAAAAAAATACTTCAACAAGGTCAACTAAGAGTGGATTGGGAAAGAATACTTGGTTATGTTAGTCATAACCCAAAGAATACTCCTTTTGTACTTCCAACATTAGTTTGCTTAGTAAATTCGATCAATTGATTGAGAACTAGACATAATATATGTAATAAGATGAACTAGTGTAAAAATATTATGCATTCCCTCTATTTGTCTCAACCTCTTTACTTTGCAGTTATTTTCGTCTATACTAACACTAAAGGAAAGACATTGCATAAGCATTTAAAACAAATATTTTCTTTGGAAAGTAAATTATCCAATCAACTAAATTTACCTATGATAAGTTTCATAAGATAGAAATACCTTTAGTTGATTACTTGACAAATACAAAACATTGTCTAAATATCATCAATTGGATGATATTTGCAAAATGTGAAATTTAAAAACACAATTCAACCCTCCTTTCTTGAGTTTTTTTCTTCCTATTTTCACATTTAAAAACATATTTTTATAAACTTCAAGAACCATATACAGTTAAATGTCCTATGAAATGAACATTTTGAGTCCATTATCCACTCATAGTCACCAACACTACTTGACACTATAAAGACCTCTAATTATTCATAAATGTCTTCCATTATAGTTGTTTTATCAAAGTAGACGGTCTATCAGTACTAGATTGTCTACCAAATCTAAATGATATTTCAAGATTTTTAGTCTTCTTTTGTCTCTCTAGACAAAACCTTCAAGTGTAACCATCTTTCTTTCAATGGTAATATCTAATATGTGGTGTAGTTTCACCATTGTGCATCCTCAAATTTGACCACTTTCTACCTCCTTTGTAATTGTTTGTAGACATTCTTCCCCCTTTCTATAGGGACATTTCTAATGCCAAATACCTTAACTTCAAACTTCTTGTTCAGCTTCTTCGATCTCAAATTAGCATGAACCTCCTTAAAAGATTGTTTGATCATATTAAATGTAGATGATTCATTAAATGTGTATCATGCATGCATTAAAATGTTCTTCTCCTCTTGAAGCAACATTTTGATAGCTGATAGTACTTATTTTGATTGTTGTCACACAATGAAATAAATGCCAATATTCTAATATAGCAGCAATCATCCAATGCCTAAAGCTAGAGTGTTTGCTTAATAGAAAATTAACAAAAAGAATACAAATAGGGTTAAGCCAGCTTAAGTCTTCTCTTAATGAATTTAGTTAGGAATTTCACCTAAAACAATACTTATAAGAATTTGTAATAAAATGTTAAAAGTGTAAAACAGTAAAAGAAAAAAAAAAGGAAGGGGGAGGGGGAGGGGTTTAAAGAGTAAAAAAGTTTAAAACAAATATAAAAGGATAAGTTGATTCTCCCGCTTTCTTATAACTAAATTCTTTATTGCTTATCATATAATTATTATTCATTTAATTTATAAACAAAAACCTCAAATTAACTAAAGAAGCTTCAATTAACTTGCTAAGACTCTAATTCATTCTATGTGTCTATGACTAAGATTGTGGTTATAGTTTACTCATTCCAAGCATTTATAGTTCAAGTAATAATCTATTATTCTATCTTTTGATTAAGCAAACAAGTATACAAGTTTGAATTAACTAAACAAGAGTAAGTTAATTCATCTGGTCCTTCACTTATTTCAAGTGTATATAAATGAGAACCTACTAACACTCATCTTGTTTCAAGTGTATATAAATGAGAACCTACTAACACTTAACTTGTTCCAATCGTCTACAAGTATTCTATTACATTACACTTGTTATAATCATATACATGTGAAGATTTATTTTTTTACTTACATAAAAGGTTATAGTAATTAAGAAAACTAACAAGAATTCTAATTAACGTATAAGATTGAATTATCACCAAGAGTTTTAAGACAATCGTAAGAGAAAAAATCAAAACTCAAAAGGAATAAATAAAAACAGACTATGTTTGAATAAAATAATAGAACAATGTTTTTATTGCTCAAGCTCAAAACTATCTAGGAAATTACAAGAGAATCAACCAAGAAGCTTTAGTCTTCCATGTGGAATACCAACCCTAAGCAATGGGGTGGATGGATGATGATGGATGAGGTGATCGATTAATGTTGGAAGACATGGAAAGGGCTTAGGTTGTTAAAACTTGGAATTTATCTTTTGGCATTCTTTGTGGTTTTTCTCGGACAAAAGATTTTGTCCCAAATTCCCTGAAGCTCATGGAAATTTAATGTCGGCTTCACATTCACGGCTTTCCTTTAGAGTATTGACAGCCGAAAGCGATTTTCTTAGTAACATGTGGAATTGATACGCATTTATCTTTATATGATTATACAAAGAATAAGTCTTGAGGTTTCTTTGCCTAATCAAATTTTGGGTGAAATACTAAGATTTGTGTTTATTGTTGATGTGGAATATGAGAAATTGACTTTATTTTGTTCAAATTGTAAAATTATTATTCATGAGTTATCTCATTGTAGAGGGTTACAACAAAATACCAATGTTATTTTTGGTGGGGAGAAAACAGTTAAGACAAAAATACAACAACATTATTGTCCTAAGGTGGTTGATGCATAGGATGGGACTAAGGGCTCTTTAGTGGTGGAGCCTATGGCAGAGGATGTGGTTCAATCTTTTATGGTGCAACCTGTTATGGTACAATATGTTGCTCAGTCACAACTTGAGCCAGTGGTGGATAATCATGATAATATTTGTATTGTGAATTAATCTTCTTTTGTTAAGAATTATGATGGTGGTGTGCTAGTGGAATCTAATTCCTTGGCCGATATGCCTCCTTTGAAGGATATCAGTCCCATTGTCAATAGTTTGTAGGGCTTACAACAATTAGATTAAACTCATAATAGTTCAACGATAGTTCCTAATCTTTTCACATCTAAAGAGACTTATTTTGTGAAGGAATAAAAAATAGCTTGTAAATGGGCTAATATGTTTAATGAGAGGGAAGATTCTAATACTAAAGATGATGATAAATCGATTCAAACTACAGGAAACATAGTAAGAGTAGTCCATAGAAAACTAATACTAAATCCTCCAAAGCAAAAACTTCGAAAATTAAAAGAAATTTAATGTGCAAAGGAATTTGCCTGTTTCTTAGTATATAGAGGTCAAAGTATGAAAAAATTTTCATAAGGAAATCATGATTTTTTTTCATAATAGTTTTTTTTTATAGTTACAATATAATTTTATGATTAATTTCATGTGATCCCCTGTTTTTCTTTCCTTTCTTATTTTTCATTTTTTAATAAAATCTTAATATAATAACAACGATATCTACCATGACTTTATTAAAAAAATGTTATATTATCTATCAAAACTTATATGATATATTATAAATGAAATCATTTATTTTTAATGATGAAATATGATTATGTTTCATTCTTTATTATTTAACCATTTAATAAAGAATTTAATAAAAGAATATTTAGTGTTGGATCTTCCTTTAATAGTTATATACACTAAATATCGAATGTAACTTGTTCATCATGTTTTATCTTATTTTATTATATATTTTTGGGTTAAATATGTTTTTATCTTTTAATTTTTATTGAAAATTAAAATTAGTGTTTTTTTTAAATTTTGGTCCAATTTAATTCTTTAACTTTATAATTGTGTAGATTTAGTCATTCTAACCAAATTTTGTTAAGTTTATTTAATGTTTTAAATGCATTTCATGATAACATTTGAGTTGTTTTCACAGTTTGACATATTTTTTGTTCAACGCTAGCTAAGAAACTATTATGAAATGTCTTTGAAACGTCAAATAAACTTAACAAAATTTAGTTAAAAGAAGTAAATTCACACAATTCTAAATTAAGGACTAAATTTGGTCAAAATTTTGAAGATAGACTAATTCTAATTTTCACGAAAAAAAACATACTTAACCCTTTATTTTTCTATCAAATAAGTAATTTTTCTTTTTGAATTTAGCGTTTTTATTTAACATATAGAAAACCCTTTATTTTTCTATCAAATAAGTAATTTTTCTTTTTGAATTTAGCGTTTCTATTTAACATATAGAAACAATTTTATAAAATGTTAGGAGTTGAAAATATTTAAATATTCAGTTTATGAAAATATTGATCAGTTAACTTGATTTTCTCCACCATAATTGTTATAAATTATCTTACAATTGGAGAAAGAAAATGTGGATTGCTGCATCTATTTTGAAGAATACAGATCCTTATAAGTTATCTCATTCTACAAAGTACATATCATTCAAAATATTCCATCAGAACTTGTTTGAAAGAAAGTATTTTTATTCCATTCAAAATATGACACCTGTTAAATAGAACTTTCTAGTGATGCTAACGTGGGATTCTTCTCTTTGTACGTAGTCAATGCAAATTAATTGAATTTTCTCGGTTCAACTTAACTTTTTACTTTGTAGAATTAGAAGTGGACACATAGCATTAGCCTCTGCAATCTATTCCTAGACCTACTTTCTTTTATTGGTACCAAACATTCACTTCCATCATATTACCAATTTTAACATAAAAAAAAAGTTGTTTGAGACTCCTTTAGAAAAAAAATTTATTACAAACTTTTTTTAATAATATAATAACATATATTATAATTTTTAATTAAAAAAATATAATTATAATTAAAATATTATTATTTAAAAGTGTCAATGTCACTCTACCACTGCTCATCAAATTTGTCTAAAGATTATTTTTCATTACAAAATTTGACTGGCATTTTCAGTGAGATTTATTTTTTGAATCACATTTCATCTCTATTTGATAGAGAGAGAAAATAAATTAGATAAAATGAATAAAAATAATTCAAAATCAACTTTCAAACTTGTTAGTACTTCAAATTTTTAAGGTATGACTTTATCTAGCATTATTATATGGGTATATTTAATATCAAAATGGTATCATAAATAAAATAAAATATAACATAATGTATAATCAGTATCAAGTGATAGTATTTTATAGAGGAAAAGTAAAATGTAGTGAAAAATAAATTTATTATTAAAGTGAAAAATAAATTCATTATTAATAAAGAACAATTAATTGAAAAGGCTTGTATCACTTTTAATCCAAATATAAAATTAGTTTGTTTAATGAGTAATTTCAATTGCATGCATAATAGCAATAATACGCCTCAAGTGCAATAGGTTTAATCCATAGTAACATCTATATATAACTACAAAAAATCCCACTCAAATGTACTTCCAAGGAAGTACCATCACTTGCATTTAACCCAATCACACTCACTAGATTTCCAATATTACATTGATTACTACCTATATTAAACATGGGTATATATAGCATTCTTAATTTTATCATATAACCTACAACATCACTAAATCTAATCAAATTTTATTATGCTAGATTTTAAAAATGACAAACAATTATGATAATAAAAAACAATTTTAACTCGACAAGTATAGTAGTTATGCACTATAGAAAGAACACAATTAATAGAAGAATACTCAATATATATATATATATATATATATATATATATATATATATATATATATATATATATATATATCTCGCTATTATATTTTTTGTGGTCATGTTATCCACATCCATGATATGTTTAAAAAAATAAATTATTATTTTTCTTGTAATCATATTATTGTGACTATTTTATCCACATTCATACATATTTTTCTCTTTATGACTTATCAAGTGATGTTTCAAGCTTACTATTAAATCTACTATTTTGAGTCACTTTTTCTCCACCATTTTTCTCCCTATGTTTGTAATATATATGGATCTTGAAGAATCTAATGTAGTTATTTTCTTACTTGCACTAATATGGTATGTTGATACCTATTTTTGAGATTTGACTATAAAATGGGTAAGTTGTCAACAACATTAAAAGTTGGTTGTGTAAGACCTTAAAAAAATATAACAAATAATAAACTAGACTAATGGTGTCTGGGAAAGAAAATAATATGTGAAGATAAAAAGTATATAAATTAAGAAATTTATAAAAGGTTATGAAGTGATAGAAACTAGATGTAATTACAAAGGTCAGACGATATATGAAATTATACTGGATAGACAATATATTTGACAAAAAGACCTCTTCCATCACTTATAAAGGGACTCTTCTAGACTTGTAAAAAGGTTGCATATTTGGAGTTTATATATAATATATTTGACAACTTTGTAAGAGTTCTCTCTTAAGGGTGATCATTCTCTTTGTCTTATCTTGATTCTAGAGCTCAAGTGGCAGCATACACCATTAATCTTGAGTTTGGTGAGTGCCCTCTTAACTGGTGTGTCATCATCTTTATCCCCCCCCCCCCTTTCTAGTCTTTCATCCTTCAATTCCATATTTGGTTCTATTTTGGTTTGTTAATGCATGTTCTATTTGGCATTTATGCTTATCTTTGTGTTCTTGTTTTTGGTTCCTTTTAACTTAATCATCTTATTCTCTTGAGCTCCTAAAAGTGAACCTTCACATCTATATAGTCTTTGGTTATTTTAATGTCCGATGGGGATCTTCCTTGAGCTTTCTTCACCATCTTAACACCATATTTACTAAAATGAAAATGGGTCTTCATCATGATATGTAACTCAGAGGCATAAACGATGCATCAGAAAAAAGGAAATGGAAAATGCAGAGTGCTTTATCAGATGTTTGGTTAATATAGACCTATTAATTTGGCCAAACCCACATGACTTTGCCCTAACTTACATGGGTCAAGGTAAACAAGTCCATGTTTTGATTTGTACATTCAAAGATTTTCAGTTTTGATTTGTTCTTTCAAAAAATTTCAACTTTGAGATTCGAAGATCTTCATTTTTGATTCGTTTGTATATTTATCTTTATTTTGTTTTTTTTTGTTAAAATAAATTTACTTTGGTTTTTTATGACACTGGTGTGCAAAGGTTAGATCGTATCAGTTCCGGCGCTCGCGCTTCACAAAGTAGGATCGTGTATGCTCCGACATGTCTATGGACAATGTCGTGTCAAACTCAACAATATGTGTTCAATATCACATCGTATGCGCTCATATTGTGTCTGTACCCGTATTACGTAGGAAGCGAGGAAACATGGTCACACCATCGAGTCAGAGCTTCATAGACTACAAATTGCTTAAACTTTACTAAACTAAAAAGTACTCTAAAAACAAATTATTAACACATTTACGTAAAACACTAACTTTTACAAGAAAATCTAAAAATCAATTAAAATCAAAGAATTAAAACAAAAGAACACCCAAAAGAAGTGCATTTAACTATAAAAACATGTCAAATTTGGGATTTAATAGACATTATCTATTGTGAACGAAAAGATTTTGTCTTACAAACGAAGTCTAGTAATGTTTTATACTTTATGTTTTGTAAAATGCTTAATTAAAACATGGACTATTAGACTTTTTTCTAATAAAATTTAATACAGGAAGTTCAAACCTATTTGCAAAAATCCTTAATAATCAAATAAAAAATATCACTATAATTCTTGACTATAAGGTATTCACATTTTTCTATAGTCATACAAACCAACAAGCAATAAATCAAGAGAAATTTACTCTAAACAGAAAATTGATAAGTAGGTTTGATATTTATTGTCGAATGAAATAAAATATATTAAGGTTCTCTAAATTTTGAAATATAAAGCACAACTAGGCCGGATTCTCAAAGGACCCTTATCCAATTGTATTTAGTCTTTAGTGTTGTTCGTTTAGAAAGTAATTTTAAAACAAAAAAACATCAGTTTTAAAACAAAATTAGTAGTCTAAAACCAAAATTAAAATAATTAAAACGTATCAATCACATATTCAATAACGAAATTTAGAGAATCACTAGTTTAATCTATTAATCAATTCAATTAATCAACTAAACCGATTTATACAAATTAAATACTAATATCATTCAATCTTATTCATATATTCAATTATAAATCAATATCCAATAGATTTCTAATTTGAAATTTGATTTCATTAAAGTAAATTGGTATCACAAGAATAAACCGAAATTAGAGAAAAAAAGCCAAGCTTAGAGAAAAGAACTATCCATGCAAAACTCAATGTGTGTTGTTTGATCTTGATTTCATGAATTGATCAAGAGATTTATCTCTCCATTATTATTGAATAAGAGAAAATGCAACACAATAACATAAAATGAATAAAAAGAGAAGAGAGAAAGAGAAAAACTAAAATTGAGCCTAATATGGACTTTAATTATATTCTTAGGCTTGATTATAAGAGTTTTACCTAAAAAAACAAAAACTAATATGCATATAGTAAATGTAATGCAACTGAAATCATTAAAAAATAGTACTTACATAGAATATTATAACTAAAATAGTGACTAAAATCACATAAGATAAAAAGAGAAATTTAAACAAACATGTAAAAAGAATCCAATTTATTAATAATGAATGGAAACAATTTAAGAATAAGAAGTGCATATGAAACATATAGAGTATTCTATAACAAAACTGCAAATTTTTAAATAAACATTTACAATCCTTATATTTTTAATCAACAAATACATATATTTGTATTTTTAGGAAAATGATAGTCAGTTCTCCTATCGTATTTAGAAAATATGTTTTTGCTATATTTTGGTTTATAAATATTCTTAATTTTCCATTTTAAATCTTTTACTTTTTCTATTTTTTATTAAATGTTAGTAAATATATGTTTTGAATTAAAATAAGATAGAAAAAAGTGTTACTTTATTAGTAATATAAGATACGTGAGTATTGCATATTAAAGTTAATAGTTGTGAAAAAAGAATTTATGTTGTTAGAGGAAGAAATGGAGAAAGAGTGTGATTGTTGACCCGAAAACAGCGTCAAAGAAGAAGTCAACGAAGGAGGGTGGAGGTGGGTGACCGGGAGAAGCGGTGGAGAGAAAGAGGAAGCGACACGTCACATGGTCCCAAAGAGAGGGTCATGATGGAAATGGGACCCACATGCCAAGTTGCACTTATTTCGATTAAAATAGAAAACGAAAAGGGATAAGAAAAGGGTCTGAAAAGAAAAGGACAAGCAAAAGGACTGGTGTACGTGGGAATGCCACGTGTGTGACAGCCAGAGGGTGCCACGTGGCGCCTCGGGTGAGGGCGAGTGTTCTGTGCCACCGCACATCAATCAACTACAGCTGAGAGCGACCTTTCGGTGTCTCTTGGAGCCAACGTGTTACGTCATCATGCGCACGTGTCACTCTTACCTCACGTTTTCGAGTAAACCCAAAAACTTCCATCTGTTTTTTAATCTAACCATTTTCTTGAGTTTGGTAAAGAAGAGAGAGAAAGTTTCATCTCTCGAACGTGTGAAAAAAATGTTAAACAACTTTTTACTTTTTAATTATTATATAATTATGATGTTAAATTATATTATATAATATTTAATCTTTCTATTTTGTGAAATTATGTTCCTAATAAATGATAACATAAAGAATTATTTTATGTAAAATAGAGTTTAAAATAAATTACAATATAATAATTACGTATTATTTGTTAAAGAATTATTTTACATGATTTTCATAAATTATGAAAATAAAATATATTGTCATTTAATCTAAAGATGTAATATGATATTTTGTATCAGTTTAAAAAGAATGTTTAATCTAAAACCATAAGAATCAAAGTTTTAAATATTCTTTTATTATTGAAATTAGAGTTATCAAAACGGATCATTTGATCCAATCTACTATAAATTGGTCACCTAGTGAATAAACCTAAAGCGGGTCACTTATTAATAAGTCAAAAAAATTCGAGTTCGGCCCGTCTCACCATGAGTTGGTGGGTTAAATAGGTTGATTCACTTAATTAAAAATAATACAATTTTTTTTTTAAAAAAATTAAATTATAATTCTGATTAAGATCTAAATGATTTTCAATACCATCCAAAATGATATTAAACTCCAAATACAAACAAAAATTACAAAAATACAAATTACCGATCAATATTAGTCATAATTCCATAATCTTCGGAGTTATCACCACATGATTGACCGACGATGATCGGTTGGTGTAACACATAATTCCATAATCTCTAGAGTGATCGCCACATGAAATGTTACATAAATTTTCATATATCGAGCATCGTAACTTAAACGTTGGGGGGCCAGTCGGTCGGTAGTTGATAAGCCGACCGACCTATACAATACACTTTTTTATGAAGAAAAGTACAATTTTGAATATAATTATTTCAATTGTTTTATCACCTTCAATTATATTATTTTAAATTCTCTAATTTTGTATTTGTATCTATTTTGTTGGTTAATATACATTCCAATTAGAACTATTAAATTTGGCTAGAACCCGTGAACTAACCTACCCCACCACGGGTTTGGGTTGGGTTAGGATAATTTCATTTTACAAATTTCAGTGTGATAATTTTTGATCTGACTCACCCAAGTTGAACCCATAGTGAGCGAGGTTGGCTCACCAACCCGTTGATAAAGGCTCACACATGCAATTGGGTCATGATTAAGCCAAACCTAATCATGAACTCATGTAGAAAACTATAAATAGAAGTTAAAGGTGTGATTGTTGGAACTTTTTCTCTCAAATTTGTTACAACATTAATTGCTAATCCTCGATTGCAATTGGGCCATGATTAAGCCAAACCTAACCGCAGACCCATGTAGAAAACTATAAATAGAAGTTAAAGGTATGATTGTTGGAACCTTTTCTCTCAAATTTATTACAAAATTAATTGTTAATCCCCGATTGAAACAATGTCGACTTAAGCATTAAAGCCTTTTTAGTAGGTACCCCAATGGAAATAAGAACCGAGCGAGCGGAAGGATCACCGATCGAACGACTGAAGCGAAGACCTGAAGATTGGAGAGAATTGTTTAAGTAGATGTTAATCCCTTACACCCGAAACATTTTGGTATCCACTGTGGGGTCGAGAATTTATCGAACAACAAGAAACATGACAAACAATGTACAAGTGGAGGACACCTCGGATGACCAAAACACAAGGGATATCTTACAGAGGATGGAGCAGCGCATGGATGAGATACAACACAACTATGAGAAAGAGATTTGAATCCTAAGGGATGAGAATGCAGCGATGAGGCTACAAGGGGTTGAGAAAGACCTTATCCTTTCAACCCCTACCTTGCCTAGACTACCTAAGTAAACTCGGGTAGAGCCTGCCCAGGAGAGGGAGGAACAACCTCAACCTTCTTGGGTGCAGCCCATCAATCAGGCATAAGAGGAGTGCACCGGAAAGCACTGGTGCCAACAATGGCTACAACCCATGTAGAATGATAGTCCACACAGATGGGGATTTCCCCTTAACACAAGAGGTCTTAGAAACCCTGTTACCCAAGCGGTGGAAAATGCCCCAGTTTGAGAAGTATGACGGAACCGAGACTCTTGATATAAGTAATGGGAAATGGTATACTTCGTTGGGGCTTGCTATGAGAGAAATGGGAAGTGAAATCTTTGGTAAATTGTGTAAGAGAATTGGTTGGGTGGTTAATTATGAGATAACGTCATTTCGTTTAATATTACTTGGTGGTAATATGTTGACAGTGGCGAACTATTATAAGGGCAGAGGGGCCATGGCCCCCCAAAAATTTTGATTTATTTTAATTTATGTATTTAAAAATTTTAAAGGTTTTTAAATTATGTATGCTAAAAAATTTTGATATTTTTTATAATTTATGCAATTAAAATTTTTGAAACTTTTTAAAGTATGTATAGTTTTTAAAGTTTTTTAAATTATGTGTAGTATATAAAAATCAAAGAAAATTAAATTAAACCTTTTTTATTTGACTTATAAATCATAATATTTAATTATTTGATAATAAAATTTGAAATCAAATATAATAAAGAATAAAAAAGTTATTAAGATATTTTTTATCTGTCTCCTGAGTTTCTCCCATATTGTTCTCATTTTTTACTTTTACTTGTTTTTTTTATTTTTAAAGAGAAAAATAAATCGTTGTCTCTTATCTCTTATATGTTCTATTTCCTTCTTGAAAAAAAAATATTTTTTGTCTTATTTAGTAGTGAAATATTAGTTTAATAGTTAAAATTATTTTTTATCTAACGAACTTTTTGTATATAGTTATTTTCTATGTATTTTTTTTATAACCGATTTTTAATTGTAACTTAATTATCATGAATTTTTATTTTAGTATTTACGTTTCTATTTTTTATTAGATTATGACAAATTATTCTTTAGTCTTAGTCTTTAAAAAAAAATATTGGTAAATAATAAAAGAACAAATTATATTTTAAAAATGATAAAAAAGGAAATTGTGTGAAGATGAAAAAGACAAATTCAACTTTTTGACATATATTCTGAACCATGATACCTCATTTAATTGTCCAATTATAAATTTGTTTTTTTTAAAGTTCAAAGAATTACAGGTGACTCATTACTATAATAGAAAAATTGTTTTTTGTAATGAAAATTATCAAAACAAGATTGTTGAATAAAGATGGAAGGTGATTTTTTTTGCTGACAATTTGTTTGTTTACATTGAAAAAGAAATAGCTGGAAATTTTAGTTTTGGTCCAATTATTGATGAGTTTAAGAATATAAAAGAACAAATGACAATAATTATTATTTCTTTATATAGTTATGGTTATACTAAATTATGTATTCATTATCTTTGCCTTAGTGACAATAATTAAATATATAAATTTTAATTGTATTATTTTGGCTCCCCCTAAAATATTAACAAGATCCACCACTGTATGTTGATGATTACATGTTGTGGCTTTGAAAACATCTTATAGTTGATAGCTTGGATGAATTATCATATATTATGGTATGATTGGTGAGTTGTATGTTGATTTACATTATTATGTGATATGTTACATAGTTAGCTCACCCTTGCATGTTTATGGTTTTGGTTTTCACTTGCGATGATCGTATAACTTGTGTTATACGGTAGTAGATATTTTGATGCATATAAAGTTGGAGAAGCTTAGTTGTGAGGAGCTCGTACGGATGCTTTTGGGAGCTTTTCTTTTTCATTTGAAAATTTTATTTCGAATAAAATGTAACAGTTAGTCGTTTTCAGTTTTGGACTTGAAAGACCTTGTCTTCAGTTTCATTTTGATGATTTAAACCAATTGGTGGTTGAACAATGTTTATTTCTGGAGAATAAAACTTGTTTCAGTCAAACTTTTGGCAGGTAATGTAACATCTATTACGTAATGAAAAAAATTTATAATTAAAAATAAAATCGAACATAATTATTATCCCCAAAACATGGGAAAATTTAAAATCCTCAATGGCGGTAAATAAAAATAAAAATAAACCGTTAACTATTTATTGCAGGCTCGAAAGCCAAAGCCAACTAGTAATTAACAATTACAAGTTCTAAAAACATATGTTTTTCATAAAACCCCAAGCTCCAGCCCTCGGTCCTTCTCGATGCCTCACCATCAGCACTTGAATCATCATCTACTCCTGTGTGACAAGTCATAGATCATCGTCAAATACAAACAGAAAGTGTGAGCTAAATAAACAAACTCACATAAATAAAGATAAATACCCTTCACCCAAAATAACTTAACCATGTTATCATTTTTAAAGACCTTCATACCATAAGGTACAATGAAAACCCTATTCTTATAACTTCTATTAGATTAACACATAATCAACCATGGTCTTAGGGATTTCATATGCTTCCACAAACCCGTCCACTCATGGTCCAACTCTATGAACCTCTCCGCTCGTAGTCTGACTCTACGAACCTCTCCGCTCATAACATCCTCAAGTGTGAGTACAAAATATATGAACCTCCCCGCTCGTATCCCCACACAAGAGTACATTCAATGCGAACCTCCTTGTCCATATTAATCACATGTTTCCAACTCCATTATGAACCTCCTCGCTCGTAATTCATCCAAGCATATTCCAAACCAAGACCCTCACAACAAACCATACAAAACACACCACAAATGCACCCTGTCACTAGACTATGACCTAGCACAGCCAGGCGAAGTTTCAGTGTAGATCGCCTGCCGATCCCAACACGTTGTTAGGCGTCACTCGCTCTAGGGACTTCCCTGGGTAACTTATCGCCTAGCAGTCTAACCAGTACCGCCAAGCGCTATACCAGTTGCGTGAGCTTCTGGTTTAGCACCCCAATGCAAGTTTTTTTTTTCACCTCAAACGTCTTAGGTACAAATACAGACTACCAATTTACATGTCTATACATTACAACATGATTCAAAATTACACTATCTTCATGCACACCAATCATATAAGATCACATATAGTCAACCATTTTAACTCATGCCAATGCTTGAATGGAACCAAAAATCAACCATGCTCTTATACATTATGAAACAACAACATATTCATTTATTCATACAAGGAATAAAACTAAATTCAAACAACACCTATAAGAACTCCCCTCTTACCAATTCATCATGTCAACCCACAATTAACATCACACTTAGTCTTATAATTCCACCTATTAATTTTACATTATGCCCCCTAAGGTATATTCCAAAAATAGAACTCATCTTCTACAAATAACTCATACCAACAATCATACTTTACCTCAATCCCATCTGCACTAATTCCTTTACTCGATTACATTACCAATTCCAACTTAGCATCGTCCCCCATTCATGTCCCCATGAATTAGATACACAACAACACATTTTGTCCAGTTCCTATTACTACCACATGTATGATTCAAAATAAGCTCGAACAAAACCCACCCACAACACCACACACCAAACACACACCCTGCTGCACTACAAGCGTCGCCTGGCAGGGCCTTACTGGCCGCCAGGCGGTGCATCAAAGTTCTTGGACATAACTTAGATTTCTGCACCTGAGGGAAATTCCAAAAATCACAACAACTCGACACAGGCATTCAATTAAACAAAATCCACATTAATTCATGTTCCTAGTACTCAGATACATCCAACTTAACGCATACCAGTACAAAATTACAACACTTTTCACATTCAATCATGATTTTGATTCAATCCCCAAATCCTCATTGAACCCACATGGTTGTGTAATCACATAATCACCGGAATAACAACACAATAGCTATTTTCAACCCTTTATAACGAAAATATTCAACAAGCATAAAATCAATTTACCCAGAGGATCAACAATGACCCAAAAATCCAACAAAAACACAAAAAAGAACAACACTATTTGTGTCGTCTAACGGGCCACGATTGTCACCAGGCGGTTTCTGGGAAAACCCAGGAAACAAGTTTATTCTACACGCGTTGCCTAGTGGCCCAAGAACACCACCAAACGATTTCTGGCAGAAATCCAGAAACATGAGTTTTATAGCCTAAAGAGAAGGGGAAATCATGCAATCATGCTTCAACATATCATGAAACACATAACTAAAATTAAAATCAGGAAGTACAACTCCCCTTACCTGGATTTTCTGCTCCAAACTCGCACCTAGAACCCTTCTTGCACAACCCTTGATCTACCATTGACCTCTTAACAAAAGAACTATCTCTAGTCCTCTTGCACTCGTTAGATCAGGTTTTTAGTGCTATCACAATTCACCCCAATAGTTGTATAGAAACCCTACACTTTCCCATTAGTAACTCCTTCCTTTCCCCCTTTTCAGCCCTAAAATAATTAAATAAAAATAAAATACAAAAATTGGGATTTATTGCCATTCAAGTGACATTACTTGGAGGTTTTTCCTATTTAATAACTGAACTACCGACTCTAATCATCTACCAACGTAGCAAAATAATTCAAGTGCAAAAAGGAACTATTTAACGCCAAATAAGGTTCAAACTCACCTCCACCCAGTTACCAAACATATGCACAACCAACAAGTCATTTCATATTTCATGTTATTTCATGCTTATAAACCAATACAAGGACACATCACACGTTTACGCATACTTTCCAAAAATAAAATAAAATAAATAACACATTAATGTTGTACACAAGACTTAAACCTAAGTCCTTTCAACACATTTAAGTACTCTCAGTCACTTAAGCTACCACTGATCCTTTTCATGATTGGCTCATTTAATTCTTTTAAATGTATCTCCAATCCACAATTATTGATAATTAAAAATTTATTTATATTTTATTTTCACGGGTCTTACAAGTGATATTTTAAGATAAGATAATTGTGGAAATTCTTATTTAATAGGATGGTATCAATGATTGTGTTTTAAAGTTTGGAAAACAAAACAACTTTCACATGTGACATCTTGAAAGGGGTGTTACACATGAAGCCATGCCATATGAAGTAAAGGCCAAGACAAGTGGAAGTTAGAGTTGCCATTTGAACTATTTGCTCAAGATAAGGCTTAAAATGAAAGCAACACTCAATTACTCACAATTTCAACAAATATTCTTTATCATATATCAAATTTGAAAAATACAAGAGGTGTGGCTCTCTATTGATAAATGAGAGGCCAACTAGATTAAGGAATTTAAAATAGGTTAATTCCTAATTATGTGCCACTAAACTATTATCTTTAAATCTAAAACATGTTGCAATTTAGCATGTGCACAATGCTAGCCATGTGATTCACCTTTGTAGAAGCATTTCTTTTCCTTGCAAAGTTAACATATACAGAAATTTGCATCTTACATGTGTGCATAATGCAACCCATGCTCATCTAGACGCACCTCCATCCCTTATGTTCAAACCATATGTTCCTCATCTCCTTTTGGATCTAAGGCAACCCAATGTGCTTGCTCACTCCTAACACACCTCCCAAACTATTGCTTGCACCTCCTTTGCTAATGACTCTCCTTTTATTTGTTATTTATACATTTGGGTTGATTAAGATTTCATCATCCTCCTTGGGTTAGAGAGAATTCGCCCACGAATTCTAAAACACCGTAGACACTTTATTACCTACACACAAACATACAAACATGAGTTATAAAAACATGCAAATCTAAATTAATCCAAAAACAAAAATCTTTTTAAATTGAGAATTGGATCTTATGAGAGACCAATCTCTTATTATGAAGGTATTGGAAGATCGTCCTCGAGGATCAAATACCAACGTAAAAAACACATCAAATACTTTCAAAATAAATGCTTTGTTTACAAGGGAACACAAAAGAATATCCATACAAACAAAAAAAGTAAAAGAATGTCTCTGAATGTTCATAGAAATTTTATGAAAGGACAAAAAGATACAAGTTAGTAAGTTTTCCCAATGAAAAGTAATAATTCTGATTTAAATGGGAACAACACTTCAAAGTATTGCAATCACCTTTAAAGGATTCTTTCTCAACCATGTATGTAACCGATACTTATCCTCTTTTTTGAAAGTTTCTAACATTCTTCTTCTTTCATGATCACGCTTGCCTTTAGAATCCTCTAAGCAGTAGAATCTTTCCAGCATGCTACACATGTCTTCTTCTATTTGAGCGAATGTTCTCTTTTTTTCTTCTACTTCCACCATAAGGTGAGCTTTATGAGGTAAAGGTGAATTGGAAATGTTCCTTGAAGATTTCCAAGACACAGTTGTTCCACAAGAAACAAAAAACAAGTCAACGAAGACAGAAATAGTTAAAACTTTCTCTTCCTCTCTCTCTCTAAGTGTACCTCTCGATCAGATTGGTGCAAGGAGGGTTCACTCAAGAAAAACCAGAATGTCACTTCAATTTAGGTAAGTTCTTAAGCGAGCAACTCAAATCCAGGAGGAGCAACTCCACTCCATGTTAACATAAGATGCTGGAAAACCCCATTGGACGAGCCAAACATCAAGTAGGTTTTGATGATAACAAAATCCATAATGAAAGAAGAAAGATAAGTCAGTATAACAATGTTCCAAGATAGATAAAGATAATTAGAGACCAATTTAGACACTAATTCCTTTAGTAGTAAAAACATTGGTAACTAATGCTAAAGAACAATTTAGTAACCAATTCACAAATCAATTATAATTTTTTATTCATAATAAAGACTATTTTAAATACCAATAATCTTTGGTTTATAAATTAATATCTAAATTAGTCACTATAATAACTAATTATTTTTTGTCTTTAAAATTAGTTGCTATTTAGACATTTTCTTGTAGTGTTTATCGATAAATATTAGTATTTTAAATTTCTAATATTTAATTAAAGTTAATATATTTAGAAAAAAAAAATCTAACTATATCACAAAGGATTGCTTATGTAAATACTCCATAGCTTACGTAGCAATGAGCCATATGATCACATTTTTTACTTACAATTAATTTTATGCTATAGATCAAGACGATATATGGCTTAAAATTTCATGGTCAGATTAATTAAATTTGTCAGTATGTTAAATTTTATACTAATGATAAATGATGTCTCTATGAAACAAATTGCAGGATTTCATTGAAATACAACATCAAAACGATCTCTGGATGTCTTCAAATTAAGTCCTCCACAATTATGGAATGATTTGTCAATAAACCTAGCAAACTAGTACCAGAATCATCAAGTAGTTCAATTTTTAGAGCAAAGTCAGATTGCAGGTTCATGGTGATTTTCTTTATGAGTGCTCCTATCATACCCAAACACTCTAAGGGTTTTGGTATGCTTGCCTTTTAGACCTTTAATGATTTTGAACACACCAAGAAGAGACACTAAGAGAGAGAGAGAGAATTTCTCAGGAAGTGTCAAAACCATTAAATTTTCGATGAAACCATATAATTTGTCTTTACTCATTATGAATCTAGCCCTCATATACATTCATAGGTACTCTTTGAAGGGAAGAGTGGTTCCATGAAGCTCCAACATATGTGTTCATTGCCATGTGATCAAACCTATGTACCTAAAGGTGGTGTTAAACTATAAACAAACGAGGCATCTGAATTCTGTAAAAGATCTCTCAACGACAACAAGGTTTGGAAGGAAGGTTCCATGGACAAGAAAAAGAATGGAGCCAATTGGATTTATTGTCTTTTGATTTGGAAAGCACTTTGGATTCTTGTTTAGTTTGGATGGCTGTAGAGTCCGAAGTCATTCCTGATTCTTCTTTATCTGATTCATGTGGTTTATCTGATTCATGTGGTGAAACATCCATCTTCGTAGAACCATTTCCTTCTTCTTTCAACCTACAATAATTCCATAACAGATTCAAATCAATATGCGTGTACAGTTAGACCTGAAACTAAAAGAACTTTTTCAGAGAATCTCATGACAAATTATAATGCCTCAGCGTGTGCAAACATCAAAATAGATAACAAGGACATACTTAATGCAATAAAAAGAAGCATGTTTAACAATAAGGTAAATAGAATGCAAAATGAGACATGTAGCAAGAACCAAAGAACAACTTTAAGTTGTTTAACTTGATGTCTAAATAATAAATGTGATATCGGTGAAGAGGAGAAAACATACGTTTGGGAGGTGTGATGATGACACTTTGTACGATTACAACTCCAACAAGAGGAGAATGATGGGCAACAACTCAAACACTTGCAGCTCGGCCACAAATTGTTCATCCAGCCACAACTATAAGAGTAGCCTTTCCGCCTCTTTCTGCAATGTACATAAGGGGATATTCCTCAATAATTGGATTTGGCTGAGTTTTGAATATCTATGGATCAATGTCCTTGTAATTTACCATGCTAATAGTTAACATATATGCTTGTCTATAAATCAGTTGTAAAGGATGTGTACAAATATAAGAATTTCCACATGGACATTGGTTTGGTCTCCTATTTTGTATTTTTTTTTTTTTAAATATAGTCTGGGAATGGTGTAGCTGACTAATACTCGCTGATATGCAAACCTAGTTAGTATTGTAGTCAGAATGGTGATGCTTTAACATTTTTGTTTTTTTA
>Ga0214543_1006160_pt1 | contig 21550 bp, 14 predicted proteins | sample CNSS2metaG_FD_160094 | JGI IMG/M metagenome (GOLD analysis project Ga0214543, IMG submission 160094) | Root nodule microbial communities from cowpea collected in UCLA plant growth center, Los Angeles, California, USA - CNSS2 | ecosystem: Host-associated > Plants > Roots > Nodule | place: USA... | reverse complement strand
TAACACTGCAACAATAATATTCAAAAATAAAATGCAATGAGAATTATTTAAAATGCATATATCTAATAATAAATATAATTTTATTTACTAATTTTACAAATATTATTATAAAATTTTAAATAAAATAAAAAAATAGGCCAAAAAAATTAACAAAAAAATAGTCTAAGACTAAAACTATAATGACATTTATAAATTAATACAAGTAATTCTATACATACAATGAACAAATATATACATACAATGAAAAACTAACCTCCTCTAATTGAAAGACGAACTTTGAGAGGAAGTCTAGGGTCTCCGCACACTGCTGGCCAAATGGGAACGAAGAGCAAGTGGGACGAATCTCAAAACGCTGCAAATGGGGATGAAAACGGAAAATAATCGGTTCAAAACGCGTAAAATCAACCCATAATTAAACCCCAACAAGTTTGATGGCGAAAACCTTTCGAAACTCACCTGGAGGGGGTCGGAAATGGCGTCGCCGGCGGGAACTCTCGCGGAAACGATGAACAACGCGAGGGTTTCTGCGTTTCGCGCAGAGATAAGCTGAAACTTAACGTCGGGGGTGTTATGTCCGACGTTAAGTGACGTCGGGGGTGGGAGGGGCCGACGTTAAGTGACGTCTGGCGCGCACTGGTCCGACGTCAAGGGACGTCTGTCGCGCTGGGGGCCGACGTCCTTTTTTGAGTGACGTCGGGGTATTTTTTAACAGACGTTAAGTAACGTCTGCCCGCTCCACGTCAAACGTTAAAAATGTCTCATTATTTACAAAATTGTCACCACTCATTTTTAACGTTGGGCTTTTTTTAGGCAGACGTTATTGGGGTGACGTTAAAGGCCTTTTTTGTGTTAGTGCATGTTGCGCCTTTATTTCAAACATCTTCAAAATTTGTCCAGCACTACGAGAGGTGGAGGTAACTTTTTGTCCTTAAACATCAATCCAAATCATAACATAATTTCGATCTTCACAATAACGTAATAAATCACATGTAATGTCTATCATCCAACTCACATACATTATGTTGAAATGACAACAATACCATATGCCTTCAGAAATTACAATCACACTCCCATTATGACATGATCCTCACGTGTCTAATAGGTGGTGACAGATTTATTTTTCGTTAATTAATTCAATCCACAATTTCTTTCTTCATAATGACGAACATGTTTTTTTTATCCTCCACAATACATACATATAATAATTTATGTTTTTATAATAGCTATTTAAGAGTCGTTCAAAAAAACAATGTCACACTCCACTTATTATGACATAAATCCCAACACTTGCAACGTCATCTGCCATTTTGTGGTTTTGTTAAATTTTTTTTTATTTTTTAAAAAATGTCCATGTGCTAATCTAATAGCGTGAGATGTAGAGATGTCAAAAGTAGTTGTACCCGTGGATATCCGCAGATAAAACCTGCAATGAGTAGGAAATGAATATTAAAAATCGATACCTGCTATCCGCGGGTACGGATATTTTTGATATCTGCATGTTAACGGGACAGGTACGGGTATCATAGTATCCGTACCCGTGGATACCCGTACCTGCTAAATTTTAATTAAAAAAAATATTTATATATATATATATATATATATATATATATATATATATATATATAGCAAGAGAGAGTTTATATCCTTTCTTTACATGCAAAATTCGAGCAAGTAGAACAAGTCAATGAACTAACATGGCAATGAACAAAATTCCAGCCAACAGAACAAACAATATATAATGCAGTGAAAAAAAATTCAGCAAGCATAATAGACCATATATAATGTTGTCAACAATATATCCAGAACATACCAGGCAAAACATTTTATACAGAAAAGTGCATAAATGAATTCAATGAATAAAGTTACCTCAATCTCTATAGCCTCGTCATTCACATAGGTGCATTTTTTCTCTTATGAGTTATCTTCCACATTTCAGCTCTACCAATATTTCTACTGGTCTCTATTTTTTATATATTCTAAGAGAAATTTTATAAGTTAAAAATATCGTAGCACAACCTAATGAATATCAATATTAAGAATTGAATATAAGTAAAAAATTACCAAATGATCTCTTCTTCTCGACAAAGACATAACACCACAAGTATGAGGAATAGTTTATTTTTTCCTAATGTCTCTATTTCTTTTACACAGTTCCTACAAAATAAAAATGAAATAAGTTCCTAAATTGAAAGTGAAGCTGATTTAAATATACCAATTGAAAAACTTGTACCATTGTGGAAGGCTTGAGACGATAATCAACAAAAATAGCCCATTGATCCATATTGACGTTCTCTAGATAATTCCTAATGAGCTCATTTCTACTCACAAGTGGGTCATAAAACTCATTCCAAAGCTTGCATCTATACTCCCTCCACAGTTTCTCAATTTTAAAACATAACATCTCTTTTTGCCAAGTCTTCTTTTATCTTGAAACAAAATCGAGTCTTACAATACAAAATATATAACACAAATGTTAGTCCAAATTTATATTAAATAAAAGAAATAACACAATAGATGTTTAACGTTGTTCAATTACCTTTAGTGTACATTCCCATACATGATTCTTATAGGTGTGTGGCATAGTAGACCATCTTTCAAAACTTATAGGAAACAATATATGATTTATCGCTAGCACCCCACACACTCCTACAAGTAAACCAGATGCTTCACCAATCGGTTGATATTTGTCATCATAGTTCACCACCACACGTAGTCCATTAGGCAAGTTATGAGCATCCTTAACCTTCACCTTTAGTTTTTGACTAACCCCATGCTCATCTATAAAATTTAAATACAATAATTAGAACTTATTAAATTAAAATGAAAACAAAATATTAAATTTACCTATAGCATCCACAAACCAATAGTGGTTGGACTGTCTTGGTTTTATTGGATCTACTCTTTGTGTTTGAGATTCAGAAATGGTATGAACAGAATCTGAAGTTGGGGTAGATTGAGGACTTGGTTGTTCAGATTCATCAACTAGTGGTGTAGATTCAGAAGCAGTCTGTACAGGTTCATCCTTCATTCATGTTAACCCCTTTATTCTCCAACATTAGCATGCCTCAATAATCAACAAATGATGAGATTGAGAACACTGTTTGAGATAAGTTTAAAAACAACATGTGCATATATAATAATATATACTAAAAACAATTACATAAATCACTTAAAGTTTTCTTATTTGTTACGAATTCGTGATTATTGAATTTTGTAACTCAATAGACATTCAAACTTTGATGATATTGAGTGGCATTGATATTAATTCACATCCACATGACCCATCCCCAAAGCAAATATGCCCATATTTTCTCAAGATACAAAAATCAATATGAAATTACCATGTTCATAGAATTACCTCCAATTGTAGAAAATGTAGACTTTGGCAGCACCTATTGCTTCTTGAATGCGTCACAACCCTTAACTATGTCTTGTATTTCCTGCATCAAAAAGAGAATTTATGGTTATATAAGGCACCCTTTAACATTATCTGTAATTACCAACATTTTACCTCTCCTATGGGTTGTCAAAAAAACTGGTGTTAATGAATTTTTCCCATTAAAATTTCAAATGCATTTATATATAATTCGAAACATTTTAAAAAGAAAGTGATACGACAATGAAAAGTTCCACAATAGCTTGAGATAACGATGCCATAAGTGAGTTAAAAAATAGAGAATGATTCATTTGAACTAAAAACTCTAAAACCCTAAATCTTATCCATAGCGAAGAACTGGAAAACAAAGCAAAATAGGTTATGAACTTCAAAACCCTAAAATCCTATCATAGAACATTACGTTGAATGAACAATCGAAGAAAAGAGAAGAACAACCAAAGTATTAGGAGTGGCACAATTTGGATTGACTGTGAACGCCTGGGGAAGAGGTTGTGAATGGCTTCGAACGGTTGGGAGCGGCTAGGAGCGTCTTCGAATAGTTAGGAGAGGTAGGGTGCGGTTGCGAACGGTTGTGAATGGTGATGGCGAATGCGAATGACTGCGAATGGTGATGGCAAATACAAACGGCGAACACAAAGTTAGAATGGCAAATGCGAACACGAATGTGTTTCGAGAATGGTAATCAAAGATCTTGTTTTCAATGCCTTGGAAGTAGACATATTGAAGGGAAATGAATGTGAATAGTGATTTTGGAAAGTGAAAACAGAAAATTAGAAATGAAAACATTGATTTTGGGAAAGGGAGGGAATCCATTTTAAAATCCATTTTAAGAAAAAAAAAAGTAAAAGAGAGGGACTCACATATTAAAAATCGAGAAAGGATTTCAAAGTATAAAAAAAATTATTGAAAAGTGACGATTTTAAATGACATATTTTTCGATAATAGTCTAACATTTAATAATACGATAGTTAAAAACGCCATATTTTGCATGTAAAATATGACAACTCTAAAAATGTCGTATTATACTGTAAAAAGTGACATTTTCAAAGAACTGTCATATTAAAAACGTTTTTATATACACGATTTTTTGTAGTGATATATATATATTAGTAAAAACTATTTTGACCTAATTTTTTCTAAGCTACACATCTTGTCTTATGTCTTCATTCTTCAGCTTCAAGTATTGGTACATTGTCTTCTTCCAAGTACACCCCTTGACATTCTTCTCTTTTCCTTCTTTGAAATTGGACATATACCCCAAACCCTACGTTTATGATATGTTTGTTGTCAAATGATGGAATCAAAATAAGAATACTTGGCTCGTGGCAATTGCGGTTTAATATTTGATTACTTTTTAGGAATCAATGAGAAAGTGGGTTTGTTGATCAAAACACTAATTAAAGAATTTCTATTGTGGTTAACGTCATTTTATATTTATTTTTATAATTATTTGGACTTGTATGAACTTGAGTATGTTTGAACTTTATTTAAAATTTATGACATTGATGTATTTTATTTTATTTTATTTGAATTTATGATTAAATATTTATTTTTTAAATAATGTTGTAAATACCTGCAAGTACCCGTGGATACCCGCAGATATGAAAAAAATAGGCGGATACCTGCATAACGGATACTTGACAAATATAGGTACGGGGATGGGACGAATATCTATCCAGCGGGTAGGGTACGGGGGAGCTACTACCCGTCCCGTTGACATGTGTCAGAGTAATATTTCATACTCAACTAGTATCTTGACTCGTGCGTACGCATGGGGCATATTTGTTTTATTTTGAATATTAAAATAATAAAATAGTGAAAGTATTATGTAATGAAATTTTATGAAAATTAAGTTATATTGTTGTGTCTCCATCGTGCCTAATTATGCCACCATCTGCCACAATCGTGCCTCCACAATTCTTGTTTGAAGTTCAATGTAAGAACATTGTTCTCCTGCTTCCAATTTCTTCTCTTTGCTTTTTATCGTTCTTTGTCTTTCGATTTCATTTTTGATTTCGTTTCCTTGCTGTTTTCGATTTCGTTTCCATGCATCATTTCTTTCAATTTTGTTCCCTCTTTCGATTTCATCCCTCTTACTCATGTCCTAACTCACTCAGATTTCTTCAATTTCTATAACTCATCCTATTATGATGTTGCCTATAGATTTTCTATAACTCAGAAGAAGAAACAGGTTTGAGGTTCTTTGAATTGCCTTATTTTGGATCCTATTGTTCACACTATTAACAAGTTTTTTAATCAACTTAACCATTTTGGTGCAAACTATGGCACTAAGGATTCTAGGCGGCATTGTCAAAGGACTTAAAGGAGGAAAACCCCATCACTTTCGAGCAAAAAGGTAATGTTTATCACCTTCAAAACATTTATCACATTTTTACTACATAAACCGGTAATAGTTTCTTCCTTTTGCTGCATATAAGTTACGAGATAAGGAGAAATTATTTGAAGGTTACACCAATAAGGATGATGTTAAGCCAAAACTTAGAAATTCTGAAGAAATTATGGTTGCTTATAGAAAAATTGGGGAAATGCTAAGTAATTAAAGTAGTTGTGTATTTATGTCCCTGTTTACCTCATGTTTAGTATTAATACCAAAATAAGTATTTCTTAATTACTTTTTTATTTAATTACATATTTTACCATCATTTTTTTTAATTTGTGTATCTTACGTATATGTTAAATATGCAATAAAGTGTCACTATTTTTTAGCATTTATCATTTCATGTTATCCAACATTTGCATTCATATAAGTTCATGCTAATGTGTGAAACTACAGGAAACTTTTACTATCATTCAAGAAGGCAACGAGACAAAAACCATTGAGAATAATCGTTTACAAGTAAGATCAGATTTGTGATGGTATTATTATGGTAGAGGTAGTTAAGAATGTGGACTTTGCAGTTTTCACATGCTACTACATGTTGGATCATCATACCTATGCAATGTAGAAGTATTGCATTGAGCTATTTTTTTTTTCTCAACACCAACTGTTTTCATGTTGTTCTACGTTTTTTCATGCAGGTTAACTCAAGCCCTTATAAAGATGGATGGATAATTAAAGTTGAATTGAGTGACAGTGGTGAACTTAACTATTGTAGCTCTTTTTTTGTTTTATTCTGCTTTGTACTTTTGTTGATTATGCGGATTCAATTGGTGAGAATTGAAGTTAGAGTACTTGGGTATGCGGGTTCAATTGGTGAGAATTATGCAGGTTCTTTTGCAGCCTTGGGTTTTATCATTCTTTATATTTTTTCCTCTATCATGCACTTAATGAACAGTCAAATGACTACTATTGCCCATTTTATGAAATTTTCATTTTATTAGAATACAGATACTATTCAAGTTAGTGTTCTTTTTTTCTATATTATTTTTTTCTCTTTATGTAAGATGATTATACTCATAATAGGGTCTTTAAATTTTTGAATCATATACTTTTCTTAGTGGGTCTTTGTCATAATTCGATTTTTTAGATCCTCCAACTGTTGAGAACTTAATTCATTAGAGCATATCTTACACAAACTATTTATGCAATTTTAAACTAATTCTAAAGTTACAAAATCATAACACAACACCCACTCAACTATAATGGATGTAACTACCACATAGTAATAGTTTTTTAAAATTAAGAAACAATTACATGACTCGTTTAAAAAAGCAAATAAAATTAATGAAACACGTTATGATACAGTTAAATGTCATAATAAGCATTGTTGGTAGTACCGAGGGTTTCAAACCCCAAGTAGTAGCGGGGGTTTTAAAAATTCCAAGTAGTAGTGGGGGTTTCAAAAACCCCATGCAGTAGCAGAAGTTTCAAAAAATCCCAACCAGTAGCAGAGGTTTCAAAAACCCCAAGCAGTAGAAGGGGTTCAAAAACCCTAAGTAAGTGGCGCTTTACCAGGGGTTGCTAAAAACCCCCAGTAATCTATTAGCCACGCTGGTTCTTCTAGGGGAATTGCAAACCCCTAGTAAAGCCATTAGTGGGGGTTAAAACCCCCAGAAATGCCAAATTTAACTCCAACTAAAAACAATTATTTTTGTAGTGAGTCTATGATTCGTGCGAACATTTTTTTTTTGTTTTTTTTTATTTTAAATTTTTTTAGAATAATAATATACTTGTTATTATATTTATTTAACCATTAAAAATACTAATAATAATATTAATATAAATTATAAAAACTTTAAAAGATTAAAACTCTATTTAGCAAAAGTATTTAGTATAACAACGTTTTCTATAATTAAAAAAAGCACACTTATAATAATAGCATCATTATGAATAGTAATAATAATAATAAAAATAATAATGATACCAATAATAATAATATTTATGCTATAAATATTAATATTAATGCTAACACTAAGGCTAATGTCAACTATAATAATATATAATTATATATAAAGATATACATTAACAACAAAACAAATAAAAATAAAAAGTAATTAAAATGTGATCCCGTAGTAAATTAATTTAAGATATGTGTCTAACTATTATAATAATAATAATACCATTATAATAATATCTCATAATGATAAAAATAATAATAATACAATAACTACATATATAAAGAGATATACATTTATTGTGTCCTCTTTTGTTTATACAATTTTATCCTCTTAATTATTATTTGTTAAATTAAAATAATTATTTATAATAAAAATTATTTGTCCATTTTGTCATTTTAATAATTTTAGTAACTAATTTTTTAATTCAAATAATTACACAGATATAAAAATAAAATGAACAACAAAATAAATAAAAAGTGCAAGTAATTAAGATATGATCCCGTAATAAATAAATGTAAAATGTGTATTTAACTATAATAATAATAATAATCATAGATAATAATAATAACACTAAAATAATATCGCGTAGTGATAATAATAATAATAATAATAATAATAGAACTACATATATAAAGAGATAAACATCTTTGGTGTCATTTTTTGTTTTTTCAATTTTATCCTCTTAGTTGTTATATTTTAAACTTAAATAATTATTCAAAATAAAAAATTTATTTTTTAGTTTTATTATTTTAATAATTTTAGTAACTATTTTTTTGAATTGAAATAATTATTCAAATGTAAAGATAAATAAACAACAAAACAAATAAAAGGGTCAAGTAATTGAAACATATTCATACATAGTAAGTAAAAGTAAAATGTGTATGTAACCATAATAATAAAAATAATAATAATTATTATTATAGGTCTAATTAATAATAGCTTTAATTAATAGAATAGTATCCACTTTCGTTCAGAAGATTCAGTTTGGTACCTGCTTTTAAAAAAGTTTCAATTTCGTCCCAATTTTTGAAATAATGTTTCAATTAGATCTTTTTCAAAAAAAAATTATTAACGTCGTTAATGGTGTGCCACGTGTCATCCTCTGATATTTTTAATTTTTTTAATTTTTTTAATATTTTAATTTTTTTTAATTTAAAAAAAATGTCATGTGCCGAATCTTTGGTGTGACACGTGGCATTGTCAGTGCCACATGACAAGGTACCGCCACGTAGCAAGGTACCTGCCAAGTGTCATTGTCTTGATTTCAATTTAGTCCCCACATGTCTATTTGTTTCAATTTAGTACTCATATATGTTTATTTGTTTCAATTTATTCCCCGCTCTATTTGTTTCAATTTTGTTCAAATGTTTTTTTATTTTCAAAATAGAGAAATATTGTCTCTCTTTTAGACAAAATTTATTATTTGTAAATGTTATATTGATATTTGTTACTAAGAATGACTTATAAAATTAAGTATTGAAATTTATATTAAAGTAGTGGTAAAAGTCATGAATAACAGATTTATGACAAAACATAAATCTGTTATTCATGACTTTTACCACTACTTTAATATAATAAATCTGTTATTCATGACTTTTACCACTACTTTAATATAAATTTCAATACTTAATTTTATAAGTCATTCTTAGCAACAAATATCAATATAACATTTATATAAATAATAAATTTGGGAGACACAATATTTCTCTATTTTGTAAAAATATATTCGGACAAAATTGAAATATATTGAAGACTAAATTGAAACAAATAAACATATATGGTTACTAAATTGAAACAAATAGATATATGTTGGGACTAAGTTGAAATCAAAACAAAAACACTTGGCAAGTACCTTGCACGTGGTAATACCTTACCACGTGTCACTGACAATACCATGTGTCACACCAAGGATTTGACACGTGCCAATTTTTAAAAAAAATTTAAAAATGAAAAAAATCACATGCTAACACGTGGCATACCGTTAATGGCGTTAATAATTTTTTCTGGAAAAGACTTAATTGAAACACTTTTTAAAAGTTGGGACGAAATTGAAATTTTTTCAACAGCGGGTATCAAACTAAAACTTCTGAACAAAAGTGGGTATTATTCGACTAATTAAGCCTTAATAATAATAGTAATAATAATAATAGTAATATAATAATATAAATAATTTTAATTAATAATGATAATAATAATACTTATATTTGGTAGTAATACTGATCGTAATAATTATAGTTGATAATAAAAAATATAGTTAATAATAATAATAATAATAAAAATAATTAGAGTTATAATTGATAAGAATAACAATAATATAATAAATATCATGAAAATTAGGTTATACTGCTGTAAATATTATTATTAATGAAATGAAGTTGTAAATTCAGTTTAAAATCTATTACATATTAAGAAAAGAAGATACCACCAAAATTACTACATTACCCATTTTCTTTTATTGACACGTGTCAAAAAATTTAATTTTTTTCGTCATTTTAAAACTCTGGTACAAAAGTACCTGGGTTCAAATCCTACAAAAGTCAATTTATTTTTATTTTTTCATTTATTTAGGATTTCAGCTATAATATTAATTATAAATAATATTATTATTTGTAATATTTTTATAAGTATTAGTATTTCTAATTATTAATAATATTAGTATTATAAATATTATTTATAGTGATAGTAGTAAATTATAACAAATATTAATATTATAATAATAATAATAATAATTGTTATTATTATTATTATCATTATTATTATTATTATTATTGTATGTTACTATTATATATTATTACTATTAGTATTGTTAATATTATTAGTGGTAAAGTTATTACTCTTATTTGTAATATATAATATTATTATTATTATTATATATTTTTGTTAGTAATTACGTCTCAATTTTTATTAGGTTATGATAAATTATTTTTTTGTCTTAAACTTGAAAAAAAAGGTATATTGATAAATATATGATTAGTTTAAAATTTCACTCCAACATGTCATTGTTGATGTTCAAACCCATTCAAATTTGAAGGATTTGTCCACCATTATTGAATTATGTCAATCTTTGACAAAAACAAACAAATTAAAGATATTTTACTTGATTGATTGTCTAATTCATTTTATTTAACTCCTAATGTTTCATTTTCTACAACGAAGATTATCAAAACAAAATTTGGAATAAGATGAAAGATGAATTTCTTGAACACAATATGGTTATTTACATTCAAAAAGGAATAACTGGAGATTTTTATTCCGAATAAATTTTTGACGAGTTCAAAATTTTTTACTATAAATTATTTTGGCTCCTCCAAAATTATTGGTCAAATCCGTCACGGGTTATTATTATTAACTATAATTAATAATCATTATTACTATCAACTATAAATATTATTATCATTATTATTAATTATAATTATTTCTATTATTATATTACTATTATTATTATTATTATTATTATTATCAATAAGAACTATAATTATTATAATATTTATTATTATTATTATTATTATTATTATTGTTTTTATTACTATTGTTAGATACACATCTTACTTTTACTTACTATGTAGGAATCATGTTTCGTTTACTTGTCATTTTTATTTATTTTGTTATTCATTTATCTTTCCTTTTCCATTTGAACAATTATTTAAATTTTAAAAAAATAGATACTAAAATTAGTAAAATAATAAAACTGAAAAAATAATTTTTTTATTATAAATAATTATTTAAATTTAAAATTTAATAATTAAGAGGATAAAATTGATAAAATAAAAAGGACATCAAATATGTTTATCTCTTATATATGTAATTGTATTAATATTAATATTATTATTAGTAGTAGTAGTAGTATTAATATTATTTTTTTATCACTACACAATATTATTATAGTGATATTATTATTATTATTATTATTATTATTATTATTATAATTAGACACATATTTTACTTTTATTTACTACTGGATCATATTTCAATTACTTGCTTTTTGTATTTGTTTTGTTATTCATTTTATCTCTATATCTTGGTATTTCTTGAATTGAAAAAAAATAGTTACTAAAATTAGTAGAATGATAAAAGTGACAAATAATTTTTTATTATGAATAATTATTTAAATTTAATAAATAATAATTAAGAGGATAAAATTGTAAAAACAAAAAAGGACATAAAAAATGTGTAACTATTTATATATTTAGTTAGTGGATTATTATTATCACTATGAGATATTATTATAATGATATTATTATTATTATCACTACGGGATATTATTATAATGATATTATTATTATTATAGTTAGACACATCTTAATTTTATTTACTACGAGATCATATTTTAATTAGTTTTTCTGCTTGATTGTTTTATTGCTGATGTATATCTTTATATATAATTATAGATTATTAGTATCTTTATTTGCATTCACATTAATATTTATAGCATAAAAATTATTATTATTATCATTTGTTTATTATTATTAGTATCATTATTATTATTATTATTATTATTATTATTATTATTATTATAATTATTATTATTTATAGTGATGTTATTAGTATAAGTTCTTTTTTCAATTATAAAAAAATGTTATTATACTAAATTCTTTTGCTAAATAGATTTTTAATCTTTTAAAAATTTTATAATTTATAATTTATATTATTATTATTATTATTATTTTTAATGGTTAAATAAATATAATAACAATAATATTGTTATTCTAAACAGATTTGAAATAAATAAAAAAAATGTGCACGGGTCATATATTATTATAATTATTTTGTAAAATTAATTAACTGCACCATATTGTGATATTAATTTTATTTATTATATTTAAGACTGAATTTACACTTCATTTCATTAATAATAACATTTACAACAATATAACCTAATTTTCATGATATTTATTATTTTATTTTTATATTATTGTTATTATTATCAATTATAACTCTAATTATTATTATTATTATTATTATTATTATTATTATTATTATCAGCTCTAATTATTATTATTATTATTATTATTATTATTATTATTATTATTATTATTGTTAACTATAATTGCTGTTATCAACTATAATTATTATGACCAATATTACTACCAACTATAAGTATTATTATTGTCATTATTAACTACAATTATTTCTATTATTATATTACTACTACTACTATTATTATTATTACTACTATTATTATTAGTTAGAACTATAATTATTATAATAGTTATTATTATTATTATTATTATTATTATTATTATTATTATTATTATTATTATTATTATTATTATTATTATTATGGTTACATACACATTTTACTTTTACTTACTATCCATGAATCATGTTTCAATTACTTTACCTTTTTATTTGTTTTGTTGTTTATTTATCTTTACATTTGAATAATTATTTAAATTCAAAAAAATAGTTACTAAAATTAGTGAAATAATAAAACTGAAAATAATTTTTTTTTTAAATAATTATTTAAGTTTAAAATATAACAATTTAGAGGATAAAATTGAAAAAACAAAAAAGGAAACCAAAGTTGTTTATCTCTTTATATATGTAGTTGTATAATAATAATAATAATTATTATTATTAATAGTATTATTACCATTTTTATCACTACAAGATATTATTTTAGTATTATTATTATTATTATTGTTACTATTATTATCATTATTATTATTATTATTATTATTATTATTATTATTATTATAGTTAAACACACATTTTACATTTATTTACTACATGATCATATCTCAATTACTTGCACTTTTTCTTTGTTTTGTTGTTCATTTTATTTTTATATTTGTGCAATTATTTGAATTAAAAATATAGTTTCTAAAATTATTAAAATGATAAAATGGAAAAATAATTTTTATTATGAATAATTATTTTAATTTAACAAATAATAATTAAGAGGATAAAATTGTATAAACAAAAGAGGACACAACAAATGTATATCTCTTTACATATGTAGTTATTGTATTATTATTATTTTATCACTACAATATATTTTTATAATGATATTATTATTATTATTATTATAGTTAGACATACATTTTAAATTAATTTACTACGGGATCGTATTTCAATTACTTGTCATTTTTATTTGTTTTGTTGTTAATGTATATCTTTATATATAATTATAGATTATTATAGTTGACATTAGTCTTAGTGTTAGCATTAATATTAATATTTATAGCATAAATATTATTATTATTAGTATCATTATTATTATTTATTATTATTATTATTATTATTATTATTATTATTATTATTATTATTATTATTATTATTATTATTATTATTCATAATTGTGTTATTATTATAAGTGTGTGTTTTTTAATTATAGAAAACATTGTTATACTAAATATTTTTATTAAATAGAATTTTAATCTTTTAAAATTTTTATAATTTATAATTTGTAATTTATATAATATTATTATTAGTATTTTTAATGGTTAAATAAATATAATAACAATTATATTATTATTTTAAAAACAATTAAAATAAAAAATATATATGCACAGAAGACTATTATAATTATTTCGTAAAATTAATTAATTATATTATATTGTGATATCAATTTTATTTATTATATTTAAAAATGAAATTATTATTGCATCACTTAGATATACTAATTACTTTAAGGTTAAAATACCTTTTTGGTCCCAATTTTCGTCAAGTTTTATCAAATAAGTCCTAATTTTGGTTTTGTGTTTAAATAGGTCCCAATTTTCGTCAATTTTGTTCAATTAGGTCATTTTTTGCTAACACCGTTTAAATCATTAACGGCCATGAACAATGACTAACAAACCACGAAGTGACACGTGGCAGTCATTGTTCATGGCCGTTAATGATTTAAACGGTGTTAGCAAAAAATGACCCAATTGAACAAAATTGACGAAAATTGAGACCTATTTGAACACAAAACCAAAATTAGGACTTATTTAAAAAAACTTGACGAAAATTGGGATCAAAAAGGTATTTTAACCTTACTTTAATAACAACATTTACAACAATATAACTTAATTTTCATAATATTTCATTACATAATACTTTCAATATTTTATTATTTTAATATGGGAATGGCAACAAGATGAGGCAGAGACAAGTTTCCCATACTGATCCCCATGGAAAAAATTCATCTATCCCCATACCCAACCCAACGAGTGTCAAACTTTTGTCTCATCTTCATGCTCACAAGGTAACGGGTATATACTTGTACTCATACCGATACCAACTTTCTTACTGTTTTAATATTAATTAATTAATTATTATAAAATAATAAAAAATTATGACAAAGGAAACATAATATTATCAAATATTCAATATTAAGAGGATGGTTGTTTCTCCAATATCAAATATTTATAAAGAAATTAGGTTATAATTGTATATATTTTAAATTAGAAAACAAAATAAAATTCATGAGAACCAAAACTTCTGTTAAATTTGCAAAGATTAAAATATTCAGATTAAAATATATGTTAAATGTATCTTTACTTCAATTTTATTTTTTAAATTCTAATGGATCTATTTTTTATATACTAATAATAGTTATAATAAATTACTTGACCGAAATAATGCAAAGAACAAATATTAAACTAATAATAATAAATTTTTAACATAAATATTTGATGGGGAAAACAATAACACAAACAATATACCAAAGAATGCAGCTGATATAATTTCCCCTAACTTGCAAGAATCTATGAGGAGCAACAATTAAAGAGCAGCAATAATAAATCACCAAAAGCACAAATAAAGGCACCAAGATTTTTAACGTGGAAAACCCCTCAAATCAAGGGTAAAAACCACGAGTCGTCCAGACCAAAGAAATAGCTTCACTATGATCAACAAGAGTACAAAAGAATCAATAGCACATATTAGTGCCAACACCCAACCAAATAACAAAGCAACAAAGCTTTCAAATAGAGAAGAACAAGAAAGGAAAACCTCTAAAAATCACTGCTGCAGTGCGAAACTAATATCTCCCAACTCAGATCTCGTATCAACGATCCAACCGGTCAGAATGAAGAGCAATGAGTCCCGAACCTTCTGTAAAACTTTCAGTGCGATCCAACGGTGAACGAACCCGCAGTGCCGAATTTACGGCGACAGCTCTATGAAAAACGTGAACAAAATTTTTCCTCTACCTCTCCCTCTATGTATTAGGGCTTTCAGTATTTTGGATCTTTTCTCCACATAGGAAGGGAGCCCAATACCCAACAATATTGTATCTTTTGAACTTCAATATATGTGGGGGTGGTAAAAGAAAATTCATGACAATTACATTAAAATTTTATATTATAGTAAATAAAATTTATTTATACAATTATAGTGACAAAATCAAAGTATGATAATGAGTTAAAATATAAAAGATAATTATATAAAAATATATAAAAATAATATTTTACATCATGAAAATAAAAATATTAAAAAATTATCAAATGTGTGTCTTAGAAACAATTTGAGAGACCATTGAATGAAATCACACTAAGGAAAACAACTATATAATCAAGGATATGATAAAATGAAAAATGCTTTAGAGATGTAAAAAAACTTTTTAAATATGAACATAACCAATGCTTTGAAAATAACGAAAATTGTTTTAGTGAAACAAAATAGTTCTTCAAATGAAATAATAATAATAATAATAATAGAGTAAAAAAGATAAATTTTTTATATTACGTAGTATTTTGACGGGTATGAGGACGAGGACAGGACAAAAAATGTACAATATCAATTTTATAATTATTTCGTAAAATTATTTAACTGCACTATATTTAATATCAATTTTATTTATTATACTTAAAACTGAAATTATTATTACATCATTTAGATTTACTACTTACTACTTCATTACTTTAATAACAACATTTACAACAATATAACATAATTTTCATGATATTTCATTACATAATATTTTACTACTTAATATATAAAATAAAAAAAAATACAACCCGTGCGTACGCACGGGTCAGTCTCCTAGTATAATAAATAAAATCAATATCATAATATGATGCAGTTAATTAATTTTATAAAATAATTATAGTAGTATATGACCTATGCGTGTACGCACATTTTTTTTATTTATTTCAAATATATTTAGAATAATAATATTGTTGTTATTATATTTATTTAACCATTAAAAATAATAATATTATTATTAATATAAATTATAAATTATAAAATTTTGAAAAGATTAAAAATCTATTTAGTAAAAGTATTAGGCATAATAACATTTTTTATAATTAAAAGAAGCACTTATACTAATAATATCACTATGAATCGTAATAATAATAAAAATAATAATAATGATACTAATAATAACAAACAAATGATAATAATAATTTTTATGCTATAAATATTAATGTCAATGCAAATACCAAAGCTAATGTTGACATACCAATAATCTATAATTATATAGGTTAAAATACTTATTTGGTCCTAATTTTCGTCAAATTTTTACAATTAAGTCCTAATTTTGGTTCTGTATTCAAATAGGTCCTAATTTTCGTCAATTTTGTTTAATTGAGTCATTTTTTGTTAACACTGTTTAAATCATTAACGACCATGAATAGTGACGGTCACGTGTCACTTTGTGATTTTTTTTATTTATTTTATTTTTTAAAAATGTACATGTGTCAATCCAGTAGCGTGTCACGTGTCACTTCGTGGTTTTTTTGAATTTTTTGATTTTTTTTTTAAATTTTTTTAAATGTCCACGTGTTAATCCAGTAGCGTGCCACGTGTCAAAGTCAATGTTCTATATTCAATTTGGTCCCTATATTTGTTATTTTTGTTCAATTTAGTCCCAATTTTTGTTAATATTAACCAATTTGGTCCCACTCCAAATTGAAACCAAATTTAGTTTTTATATTAAAATTTACATTTTTTATTAATTATTTTTATATAATATATTAAAATTCACATCATTATATCTTTGATATAAAAATTAAATTTGGTCACATCTTCGATAAGGACCAAATTGGTTAATGTTAACAAAATTTGGAACTAAATTGAACAAAAATAACAAATATAGAGACCAAATTGAATATAGAACATTGACTTTGACACGTGGCACGTTACTCGGTTGACACGTGGCACGTTACTTGGTTGACACGTGGACATTTTAAAAAATAATAATAATAAAATATTCAAAAAGTGCAAAAAAAATTCAAAAGAAATTCAAAAAAATCACGAAGTGACACGTGACAGTCACTATTCATGGCCGTTAATGTTTTAAACGGTGTTAGCAAAAATGGATCCAATTGAACAAAATTGACAAAAATTGGGACATATTTGAACACAAAACCAAAATTAGGACTTATTTGAAAAAACTTGACGAAAATTGGGACCAAAAAGGTATTTTAACCAATTATATATAAAGATATACATCAACAACAAAACAATTAAGAATGACAACTAATTGAAATATGATCTCGTAGTAAATAAAATTAAGATATGTGTCTAACTATAATAATAATAATAATAATAATAATAATAATAATCCACTAACTAAATATATAAAGAGATACACATTTTTTATGACCTTTTTTGTTTTTATAATTTTATTCTCTTAATTATTATTTATTAATTTTAAATAATTATTCATAATAAAAAATTATTTGTCAGTTTTATCATTCTACTAATTTTAGTAACTATTTGTTTTCAATTCAAAAAAATATGAAGATATAAAGATAAAATGAATAACAAAACAAATACAAAGAGCAAATAATTTAAATATGATCTCGTAGTAAATAAAAGTAAAATATGTGTCTAACTATAATAATAATAATAATAATAATAATACCACCATAATAATATCGCATAGTGATAAAAAAAATAATACTAATACTACTACTACTACTAAAATAATAATATTAATATTAATACAACTACATATATAAAGAGATAAACATCTTTGGTGTCTTTTTTATATTAGGTTAAATTATACTTTTAGTCCCCATTTTCGTAGCAAAATTTGAATTTGGTCCCTCAATTGTTTTTTATCTCAATTTGGTCCCTATTTTGGGAAATTTGATCCAATCAAGTCCTTTTCGTTAGTGGTGGAGTAACGGTGTTAAATGGGTGTCATGTGTCAGCTTCTGGATTTTTTGATTTTTTGAATTTTTTATTAATTTTTTTAAATTTTTTTAAAAAATTAAAATTTTGCCACGTGTCAAGCTGACATTGTGCCACGTGGCAGTGACAGTGCCACGTGTCACTATTTGGAAAATCCTACAATTTCATCTATGAATGGAGACATTTGCCACTCCGGTATTTGCAACTTCTTAAACGTTTCCCAGTAGAGTATGTTTACTGAGCTTCCCTGGTCGATTAATACCTTCTTCACTGCGAAATTTTCAATTTCGACAGTGATCACCATGGGATCGTCTTGGTTAAGATCGATGGCTTTGAAATCGTCGCTTGTAAAAGTGATAGGGGGCATGTTTCTCCTGGCGGGAGCTGATACCGCATTGATGGATTGTACGACTCTTAAATGTTTTTTGCGAGCTGTAGTGGTGTTTTCTCCGCCAGCGAATCCTCTGGAGATTGTATTAATAGTTCCTCGTAGGGGAGGTTTGTGTCCTTGCTGACGGTTTCCTCTTTCTTCTCCGGATTCACGCCGATCTGGTGCTCTATAGTTATCCCGCGAGTTGGGTTCTCTTTGGTTGGTGGTCTCCTTGCGACTAGCTTCATATCTCCTTGTTTCGCCTGCTCTGTTCTCATTTCCGCGTACTACAAAGCGCTGGAGGTGTCCAGCTTGGATGAGCTCTTCAATCTTGTCTCGCAGGGCCGTGCATTCTTCAGTTGAATGCCCGAAATTCCTGTGATATCTGCACTGTCGCGTGGTGTCAGCATTCGGAGGTGTATTTGCCCTCCTGGGAGTACTTAAGAGGTCAGTGTGCAGGGCTTCTTCAAGTACCCTTGACCTTAAGGCATTCAAAGGTGTGTACTTAGCAAATCGCTGGGTTCTTGGATGGGCAGGTGGCCTTGATGGGGCCTTACGAGCCCCTTCCTTATCAAGCCTTCTGTCGGTCGCGCTATCCTCGGTAGCGACTTTGTTTTTAAAATCTTTTAGCTCTTCCATGCGCATATACTTGGCTGCTCTTTGCCTCAACTCAGCTATACTAGTTGCTGGCCTCTTGCACAAGCTGTCAGCGAAGGGTCCGCTTCGCAACCCATTAATCATCTGATGGAGGACTACCTCCGGGCTCAAGTTATCAATGCTAAGGGTTGTTTTCCCGAAGCGTTCCACGAACGCTTTGAGGGGCTCTCCCTTTTCCTGGCGCATGTTTATGAGGGCGAAAGATGTGAGGTTATGTGGCCGCGATGTGGCAAATTGTGTTTCGAATTGAGCCGTTAAAGCATTGAAACAATCGATGGAAAAAGGAGCTAGGCGAGTGAACTAGCTGAGGGCTGCTCCCTTAAGTGAAGTGGGAAAGACCTTGCAAAGAATCGCGTCGTCTGTGGTGTACAGGCCAACTTGTGTGAGGTACACATGTATGTGCTCATCAGGGTCTGTTGTGCCATCATACCTATCGATGACTAAGGTTTCCCATCCAATAGGCAAGGGTGTCTCCATTATCCCATTGACAAAAGGGTGCCTGCGCGCATTTTTTAGCATTGCGGAGGTATTAGCTGTTCCCATAGTTGGGGGGTTCTGTGCACTTTCTTCGACAGTTTCGGTGCGTACTGGCTGGGATGTAGCTTGAGTTTTGCTGGGGCGCGGTTGCTCTCCTTCGCCTTCGTTTTTGCTTTCTAGCTTTCGTTTGATACTGGTATTTTCTGCTCGGAGCTCTGCGAGTTCTTGTTGTATGGCTCGCATGATTGCCATCTGACTGCTTTTTGCTGCTTGCCCCTCCTGTCCGTTGCTTGCCATGTTTCTAGTAGACACCATGTGCATCAATTTTCTTCGGCCCCACGGTGGGCGCCAAATGTTCCTACCGAATACAAATGTACCCGCGAACACAAGTTATACTGGGACCAATGACTTATTAGATGCACGCGTCCACCTACTTCGCTTCAGCTTCTAGATCCAGGAACCTAAGTGTCTTCTCCCAATGCCTGAGTGTCTTCTCCTAAGTGCCTGAGTGTCTTCTCCCAAGTACCTGAGTGTCTTCTTCCGATGAAGAATTCTACTGGCGGGGGCCTACAAAGTCACTCCGACGCTCAAGTCAGTGTCAGAGCAATAACTGACTACAATAGTAAAAAATAGCATGACCTCTTTACCTCGTGAACAGTGCCTTTTATACTACTTTAATGGGCCAAACCCTATGGGCCTAGGGTTTCCGCTGCCTGGTAGGTTTAGGTTTCACTAATTGCGTTTAATTATTCTTAATAACTTATAATTCCTAATTTCTTTAGTACTTACCGCAGTTCACTTGGTTGAGGTGTCTTCTACCCCAAATGCCGAGGTTATTACGGCTCCTTCATTATTCGTGTGCTATAGAGTCTCCTGGTCCAGAGTATACCCAAACCAACATATTGGTATACTTCGCATGCTGGGGCATATTCTTCACTTCAAGGTGCCTACTTCAATTAGAAGTATCCCTTCCCCCCAATATGTACAAAAACATAATATTATCAAATATTCAATATTAGGAGGATGATTGTTTCTTTCATATCAAATACTTTGAAATAAATTATAATTGTCTACATTTTAGATTAGAATACCAAATAAAATTTCATGAGAACCAAAACATTTATTAAATTTGCAAACTACAACATTGATTAACTTAGTTGATAAAATTAAAAAATATTTCAAAAAAATATAAAAGGAAAACAAATATTCAAATTAAAATATATTTTAAATGTTTGTTTACTTCAATTTTTTAAATTCTAATGAATCTCTTTTTTATA
>Ga0214543_1006159_pt1 | contig 21551 bp, 8 predicted proteins | sample CNSS2metaG_FD_160094 | JGI IMG/M metagenome (GOLD analysis project Ga0214543, IMG submission 160094) | Root nodule microbial communities from cowpea collected in UCLA plant growth center, Los Angeles, California, USA - CNSS2 | ecosystem: Host-associated > Plants > Roots > Nodule | place: USA... | reverse complement strand
AAATTACCTTTTGAAGTAAAAAAGTATTACAATTATTACTTTATTTTGATTAAAAAATAAAAAAATAATCTATTTAATTCTATTTATAGAAACTTTGTCAAAAGTTTGTTAAAAAAATTTGTCAAAAGATAATTTTCCGTAAAACACCTATCATGTATCTTATTTGAACCAATTTTTATAATTGAATAGAAAAAGGGACCCACATTCAAGTGGAAAAATATTAAAATCCACTTTAACTTCATGTAACCCAATTTTGACTAGTAAATGACAAGAACAAAGCTAATAGTGTAGCACGGGTCCCACTAATTTCATGCATGCAAGGAAAAACATTTAACATTGAAACAACGCCACTGCAACACAAAGCAATGTGAAACTATTCAACCACAAAACAACGAGCATGCACCATCAACATCACGAAACTCGAAACAACAAACTATATCTACAACCCGCAAGTCTTTCCACCAGTATTGCGAACGAGAACAGGAACAAAACAACACAGACCTAGGTTCTTCTATACAGCGTCGAAAAGATAGTCTGATGTTTAAAACACAAGAACGAAAGGGTTCTTCACAAGATTATCACACAGAGAAAGAAACCATAGCATTCCATAACACACACATGCTATATATAGTTTTAATCTTTAAACAACACAAGTATATAGATAGACAAAGAGGCAAGGTTAAGTTTCATCACATATAACCTCCACAAAACACATACATGCATAAGAGAGAATAACATAAAAGATTGGCTTCCCCTACTAGAACCCCAAAAATCCAATAAAACTCATTTAAAAGTAGAACCCATGCACCAGGCTTTACACGAATGGCCAAACTAGACAGAACAACATACTCCGCACACAACACACTACTCTCCACCTTGCGCAAAGCATATGAAGGTCGGAGGGTTCAACATAATGTAACACCCTAGATGGATATTACTAGATAAAGCATATATCATAAAATTTCTTTTGGAATTAAAACATTATATAAAGTTCCCAAGCATGGGAAAATTTAAAACTTATCTCGTTGTAGTTCAATCACACTAATCCATCTTTATTACATGTTCATAATAGAGAAAAAGAATCATAAAATTTATAAAATGCATGAAAATAAAACTAGAGAAAAATTCCCCATCGTCTGCCCCACTCTGTCACTATGCATCAGCGTTCTCATTTGGATTCACATCTATTTCCGCGTGACAAGTCACACGATCATCACCAAACACAAACAAAAAAAGGTGAGTTGAGAAAGAAAAATAATATAATCAATAAAATAATAAGAATTAACCCTCACCTAATCTATCTTAGCCAATTTTTAGTTTATTGACTTCTTTATAACATTACACCCCAATCCCCCAATTGCACATAAAGACCCCAATCATGCTTTCAAATTTCATTTGTGTGCAATTTAATCGCGTGAACCCGATAACACACAGTTATACGTGAATCTCACGATTTTCATTCATTCTCATCCCAAAGTTACCCTCATGTAATCGCACTCCTCAATTCAACAAAATATCATCAAAATTGTGACATTCATACCAATAATTTATAACATTAGACATTCCACAAAGTATATAAGTTCAAGGGAAGTCCCAAAAGTGCCATGAGAACCAACAAAATGCGGAACTGTCCAAACTCAATTCGCGTCGTCTGCTGGTTTAAGAACACTGCCAGGCGGTTTTCTAGGCAAAAACTCATAAACGTGATTTTCAACATCAAAAACGAAAGAAAAGACTTTCATGCATTCAATCATACAATCAAAACATGCATTATTCACGCATTAATCAATTAGGTGTAACTCCCCTTACTTGGTGTCCTAGCTCCAAACAATTCCAAATGAATTCTTCCTTGTTCCCAAAGCTCCCCTCCTTGCCTTCACTCTAATTCCCTCTCTGGATTGCAAATTCTCAGCACTCACTTGCCACACACTATGACTCTTTGTTTTCTCACTCATTCTTCTCCCTCTCACCAATTAAGCCTAAAATAAATATAAAAAAAATGATAAAAACGAAATTAACTTAAATGTAAATTTTAATAGCCATCACTACATATAAACTGCTACCTTTCTGGTTTCTAGAGAATTTCTACAGTTTCTAGATCATTTAACCACTTGGCAAAATAGTAAAACATAAGAATAATATTCAATCTAGCCAAGATTCGAACACACATCCTTCCTATCCATTAAACACATGTACACCAACAAACTATCACATGATTCATGTTAATTCACACATACATACAAGCTTAAATCATGCTTCCACAGTCATAATATATTGGTAAAATAAAACACAATTAAAATATCACACTAGTGGCACATACAAGAATCAAACCCAAGTCCTCTCAACACAACTAAGTGCTCTCAACCACATGAGCTAATACTATTTGTTGTCTAAGACTTGTCAAGAAATTCTCTTAGGCTATTCTCAACCCATAATTACTTGTACTTTATTAGTTATTATTTATATGAATTTCCTAGGTCTTACACACAACATAGAGAAAACAAACCACACAAAAAAAAAACGAAACTTTTGCATGAAACAATACTAGGTTAGTAATTCATAATCAAGCAAAGACATAATCAACACTCCTACTCATTTCGTATCACATGCAAGTTTCAAGCATCAACCAACAAACGTGTATAAGAACAACGAAAGAATTAACTTCCCCTACCTGGTGTAGTTCCTCCTATACGTGTTTCTCCCCTCTTCTTTCACTCTCCTCGGGTTCTCTTCAACCTTTGCTTTACCGTTTTGTTCTCCTCCTTTCCTCTCTAACCATACAAGGAAAAACATCTATATCTCTAGTAGCCGCAGCCGTCCTCCCTTAAAACCCTAACATTCAAAACCCTTTTTTTTCTTTCTATCATTCCTATTCTATTTATATTTTAAAATTAATAACCTAATATTTGGCGTTATATTTCTTTCCGTTTTTCTAAATATTATCTTAAAAAATCTATATATAGAAATCATACAATAAGCACCGTAAAGAACCCACGAAATTGTTCTTGCTACATCCACACAGTGACCAAACGGAGAGAGAGTAAAAGGATTTTCGTGGGCCCCACCATGAAATTAAAAGAAAAGAGAGAAAAACATAACACCAAGTTGGTGGAGTGTTTTTGATGGAATGTACTTGGTTGGGTTGAAAGGTTTTGTGTTTGAATCTTGTGGATGCCATTAGTATGATACTTTAATTTTTTATTTTGTTTTTGCATATTATGCATGGTCGTGCAATAGGGTATTATATTTGTGTATGTGTATGAAATGTCATGAAACATGTAATGGCTTGTTGGTTGTGCACTTGCTAGGTAATTGTGTTGATGAGAGTTTGAACCTTGGCTTGCACTAAATAGTTTTTTTTACTCATTATTAGTTTTTGCTACGTTGGTGGATCATCCATGAACCCTACTCGTCTTTAAGGGAGTTAGAGGAGTGGGAGTTATGGAATTTTAAGGGTAGACCCCATGATAATGCCAATTGAATGGAAATTAACATTATTTTCGTTTTAATTATTTTATCAATTTATTTTAGGGCTGAAAAAAAAGTTAAAGAGGGAATTAGTGAAGGGGGGAGGGAGTTTTCGTGTGGATTTTTTAGAGCACCAAAAGGAGACCTAAGGAGAACTTAGAGGGTTAAGAAGGGCCTTGGGATTAGAGTTGAAGGTGGAAGCTTGTTCCGAGCAAGGAGAAGCATCTAGGAGGCCATTTTTAGTGTGAGCAAGGGCGGAGCAACGGGAAAAAAAGGTAAGGGGAACTGTATTTTCGTGTTTCCATGATTGTATGTTGTCTCTTAGCCATTTAATTTATGTTTTCTTCATGACCATATTTTTTGGTGTCCATGTGTTGCATAAAAAATGTATGTATGTATTTTGATGGGGCCAATTGAGTATGTATGGATGTTGGAAGCATAACTGGTTGAGTTTTTATGCTTTTGAATGGGTGGGTCACGTCTTTGGGGTTTGGGTAATTTTGCAGGTGGAGAAAATGAGGTTCTGCACATGAACTTCTGGTGCACTGTCGGGCGACAGTTTGGAATCGCTAGGCAAAGCCTGCGATGCCTAGTGCGTAGCAGGCTTCGCTTTTGGTTGTTGTGTGATGGTGCATTGTGGTTTTTGTTTGAATGTGCACCTTTGATTTTTTGTAATTTTATACATGATAGATGAACCTTTGCTAAATTATGCATGTTTGAGTGTCTTTAAATTGACCAAGTCTCTGGTTTTGCTTTCGCTAGGTATTAAGCTCCAGTCGCTGTGCGACGACATTTATTGTAACATCCCTAATGAAAATTACTTAATTAAAATAAATAAAAAAATTTAGAAAACCAAACAACATAATTTTTATTATTCCCAAACGCAGGAAAATTCAAATTATTTTATTTTACCAACGGGCCATAATCTAAACATAACTAAATAATAATCTTATTTACAAGTTCTTAAAATCCAACATAATGAAATAACATCATAAAATCCCTATATCAATAGCCCCCAAACTAGCCCTCTCTCTGTCTCTATGGATGACCAGCATCACCTGTAGCATCATCTGTTCCCGTGTAATAAATTACACGATCATCGCCAAGCACAAACAGAAAGGGTGAACTTGTAAATAATTAAATAACATATAATATAACATAATAAAAGTAATACAACCCCATCTGATTCATTCAAGTTAGTTCTTGGTCAAGACTTTAATCCCCAAGGCTTTTCAACCTTAACAATACACAACATAGTTAGCCATGGACTCAGGATTTATGATGCTCACACGAACCTGCTCGCTCGTGGTCCTACCTCTACAAACCTCCCCGCTCGTAGTCCTACTCTATGGACCTACCCGTCCGTAGTCCAACACACGTGATCCACTAGCTACGTACCTCCTCGCACACAACATCTCTCAAGTATGAGCACATAACATACGAACCTACCTCGCTCGTATCCCCACACGAGAGTAATTGGATATGAACCTCCCCGCCCATATCATCACGTGTCCACCACCATCCATGAACCTACCCGCTCATGGCAGAACATCTCCTGATCCAAGTCCGCATCAATGCGTACAAACAACACACACAAGCCAAATAACTGCAACACTATCACTTGGCGCAACCTAAGCGCCGCTAGGCGAAATGAACGTGTAGACCACTTGGCGGGACACCCTTGCCGCCAGGTGTAAGACCCGTGGAATTTAATTAATTAAATAAATAAGTAATTAATAAATACGGGTAGTGAGAGCTTTTATGGCATTTAATATTAATTGATGTGATGTGGAGAAATACTAGCTCAATTGGTTGAGAGTACTTTGTTATGTGAGAGGGCTTGGGTTCAAGTTCTATGTAAGTCATTTGTGTCTTATTTAATTATTATTATTTTTTTATAATATGCTTGATCATGTTAAGTGATAATATAATCATAGAATTATATTAACCATCACAAAAGATGAATTTGTTGAGTGGTTATGCATTGATGTGACATTGGCATGGTTATGGGTTTGAAGCTTGGTGAATCAAATTAGGCTTTATTTTAGTCAAGTTTAGTTTTGGCATGAAGGTGAAAGGGCAAGGAAACCCTAGCAGCCAAGGGGGTTGGAAAACCATTATAGAATGGCCAATGAATGACAATTAAACTCAAGTTTAATGGTATTTTCGTTTTATACCATTTATCTCTTATTAAGACCACAATTAGTGACCAATTAAGAGAAAAAAAAGTGGTTTTAAGGATTGTTATTGTGGCATAGCCATAGGAATACGAAAATTGAGAGTGTTAGGTGAGCATTGAGGGAAGAAAGGAGTTGCATTGAGATAGAGTCAAAGGAAGATCATTTGTGATCAATAGGGAACTCACAACAAGTCCAAAAATGAGCTAAGGAAACCAGGTTAGGGGAGCTGGACTACGCTAATTTTACATGTTTTAATTAAATGCATGATGTATTTAATGAATATATGTATGATTCCCCTCTACCATGATCAATTTTTGTGTTTCTGAAAATTTTCAGAAATCGCCTGGCGGGCTACTCGTAGCTACTAGGCGACGCATCCCAGTTTTAGTGTTTTTTGGGTTCCTTTGAGGAACCGCCTGGCGGTGAAGCCCTGTACCGCATGGCGGCACAAGCCTGCAACCTAGTTTCTGGGTTTCTTAATGAACTGCTCGATGGTCAAATTAGATGAACTGCCCGGTGGTCGAATTGACTCAATTGTTATGTTTTTATTGTTTTGGGAGGATTCTGATCGCGGAGAAACCAAGTTCTAATGGCTTGAGAATAATTAGAAATTATACGCCTTTGAAATTTGTGGAATTGGTGGTCAAATTGGATGAACTGATATGAGCATGAATTTAGAGTTGATGATTTGGGGTTATCCCAAATTACATAAAGTTGAGTAGTAATTGTTATGAAAATTGTATGTATTGGGAAATTTAGGAATAAATCATGAACCTAAATAAGAGAGTGAAGCTTATTGGATCGTTAATTGGTTTAAAACAAGAATAGTTGGAGTTGAATGGGTTGAGGTTCGCAGGTGTAGAGAAGAATGTTGGGGTTTCTGGAATAGCAGGAACCGCCTGGTGGCACATTGGTTACCGCCAGGTGCCATACCAGAGATGCGAAAGGTGCTCTGATTCACGAAAAATGTTGTTTTTTGTAGTTTTGACGGAACAGGAACCGCCCGGCGCTGGCTTTGTACCGCCAGGCGCAAGGTTCCTGATTTTTGGGCGCTAGGCGCCACCATGTTTTTCTTGTTTGTGCAGTTTTCGTAAACCTGAATTTCTCGGTTCGTTAACCGTCCGATTTAGGTGAAATTTTGACAGGTGGTCCATAACATGTATTTCTTCACTTTGAACGATGGAGATTTTATTTGGACGTCATTAGCAAGAGATATATGTTATCCACGATTGCTGGTTTCATAGTTTATTTTGAAAGCGAATTGATCATATGTGCGTATAAAATAGTTTATGGAACGTTAAGAGGTACTACAGGGAGCTATCATAAGTAATGTAAATATTAAAGTGCTGGTTGGACCATAAACGAATATATATATATATATATATATATATATATATATATATATATATATATATATATATATATATATATATATATATATATAGATATCGAGATTCATGCCATTATGTCTCTGTTTATTCCAGGAACAGAATATGTCACATTTTGAACCATGAAGGTTTTCTAAATATAACATTGGTGTTGGCATGGACAATGGGCTCAAATGTCGAATTGATTAAGAACTGTTAACTTTATGTGCATTTTGTCAATGGTCCAATGCATGATGCAGAGGATGCCGACGGTTGAATAAAACCAACCTCAAACTATTGCACATGTCAGGATATTTTAAGGTGGAGAGTCATGTTTTTTGGAGGTCAACAACACAGTCTATTCCTTCCACCAACAAAAATATGCAACATTAGTTAAAGTTTTGTTCACTGATATTTATGTTGAGATGATTTTGATGGAACAAAATAAAATTATCTTGCAAGTTTTGCTTTTTATGTATATTGAACACAGATTATAGAGTTCTGGATTGATGGAGTGAAAAAAAAAAAAATCCATTCGTGAAGAAGAACACACATGGATCAATTGACTCCGTAACCAACCAAAACAATTCTTCACATGGTCACAGCATGATAGAACCACCCACCCTTTCACACTGGCACTTTTCTTTCATCTTCATTCTTCAACAAAGCTTGAATTAAATTGAAGTTACTGTGATTATTCATCATTGTAAACTTGATACCTTGCGTGCACTTCTCACCCCTCACGCACGCAGGTATGAATCAATATCAATCCACCACACACAGACACAATTCTTTTCTTCTTCTCATAATTTTTTCTTTTGCCTCTTTTGGCTTTCTATTATTAATTTAATAGTTAATTATTTGATGCAGTTCAATCGAGGGCACATATGTCAATGCATGCTCTATATAATTCAACTCCCGTGCTACCTTGTGGGTTGGAGTTTCCACATCCACTTTCCACTTTGACTGTACCCATTCACGCTTGTTCCTCTCTTCTTTGTCCTTCCTCACCCACTCTTTAACCCTTTTCACTCTTCTTCTCTCTCTAATTTCTCAGTTTCTTCATTCAACTCTTCTTTCACTCTCTTATCGCTTCTCTCTATTCTAAGTAAGTTTTTCATTTTATGCATACCCTGTGCTTTTGTTTCCCTTTCCTAGAACAATTGTTTGTTGCCAATTCTTCTGGAATTGTATATATTTTTTCCAGGACAAGGATTATTTTTGGGTTACTTTTCTTTTTCAAGTTTAGTGTTTGTGAATTTTAAGGTTTTTTTTTTCTTAATTCAAAAGGAAAAACTTTAGTTCAATAATGGAAACTTACTGCGTGGATTGAACCGAGTCCCACTTCCGTAGGATTCAGGATTCCTTGGAAGTTTAAAACTTTTTGGTGGTTTGTTTTTACTATGTTGAATCGAGAAATCGGTGAACGGTTTTTGATGTGAAAATTATGTTGTTGCAGGTTTGTGAGCGAGGTTGGGTTGAAGGGGAGACTTTATCTCTGTGTGGGTAAGGACACAACAGCATGCCGTGGTGGCTTAGTCTTTCTGTTGATGTGTTTCGCAAAGGGATTTCGTTGAATCTGTACTGTAAAGTGATTCTGTAATTTTGTGTGGTGCGATCTAAACTCTCCCCATATTCTCTTTGAGCAGTTTTCATGGGATCCAATTTCTTTGTTTTTCTTTCTTGCTACTTCCGTCAGATCAGCTAAACGGTAGCATTAGCAAAATTTTCGAAACAAAAATTAGCCTAAAATTCCCTTTTCATTCCTTTTCTAGGAGTATTTAGTTGTTGGTGTTTGTTTAGTGATTTGGGCATAGTTTATTTGTTTAATCAAATTCGAAACCTGTTGCACTGGGTGGAGTTGATCAGACTAATTGTTGTCAGCAAAAGTGTGGTTCTTGCATTTTGAATTGAAGAGGGTTGGAAAGTAGTTATGGTGTGCCAAGCAGCGAGTCAAACGAGATTTCGGGCATTGAAACATGAAAGTGGAATTGCCGGGAACTCCACCATTATAGTTAGAGTTATAGCATGTTTTCAACCTCTCAGAGAATGCCAGGTATGTGATATCCACCTCTGTGTAATGATGGCCAACATTTTAGTTTTATTTTGCACATGCCATGATCTGCCAAGAAACATGTTAATGACTGTTAACTTATGTGTTTGGCTATTGTTCAGGCTGAATATTTCCGTCATTTGCTCAAACCTGTCACGTAATTTGCCTTGCTCCGTTTGGGTGGGTTAAGCTGGTTCTTTTAGTTTTTTCCTTGTTCGTGAAACAGAGTATCTTTTGTAACAAATAGCTCTCGAGTTGAAATCGTTTTTTCTTCAGGTATGTTTTACATCGTTGTTGTTCATTCATTAAAAATATGTCTTGTATTGTATGTCGTTTAATTGTATTGATTTTTATGGTATATCGTAAATGTTAGGTGATTGTTCTGATAAAATGAAAGAAGATTGTGGAACCTGGATACCAAATCTGCAATTAGGATGGCAATCACCAAATTTGAATCCCCTTGATGTAGGGAAGCTAGGTGGTGTTTCTGCAGCCATGAACCCAGGCGTGAATATGATTTCTGCATATGAGACAATGCCAGCTTTTGCATCCTCTGCACTACAACCTCGTATGCAGTTAGGATGTTCCAGTGATCCGCGTGGTTGGTTTTATTGTTTGCCTCGCTTTCGACAAGAATTTACACCTGCTCCGAGCTTCACTGTTGAGGGAAAAACCCCTGTTGACCATGTGAAAGGTTTTGGGGACAAAATTGCTCCATTTGGCGAGTCTAGCTCGCCACGGAAACAATTTCTTGTCATTGACAAGACTGCTGGTCAAAAAACTGTTGTTTATAGTTCTAGGTTTGGGAGTCCCTGCGAGTGCCTTGCTTCTTGGCATTCAAAACTACATGGTGGTAACAATTGGAGGGGTGATGAACCTTGTTTTAGAAGAAATTTGAATTTGAATCGTATGAGTGAGCCAACTTTGGCTGACAAGGTTCATGAGAATCATGAAACTAGCATTGAAAGCGAGATGCATGAAGACACAGAAGAAATTAATGCATTGCTTTACTCAGACAGTGATGACTATTCTTCCCATGACGATGACGATGATGATGATGATGATGATGAAGTTACAAGCACTGGGCACTCTCCTAGCACAATGACCACTCATGATGACTGCAAAACCTCTAGGGATGAAACTGTGAATGAAGTTGCAAGCTCTGCAAAGAAAACCAAGAAGAGGAAGCTATTGGATGGTTATTGTGAAGACATACAGCTCACTGATACTGCAAGTTCTCAGAATATGAACAAATCTTCGGCCACATGTGATGACTCAGAATCAAGATGTTCGAGTAACAACAATGGTGGATCCTTGTCTAGCAATAAGAAGATGAAAAAGGAGAAGATTCAAGATGTTCTCAGCATTCTGCAGAGCATAATTCCTGGAGGGAAAGATAAAGGCCCGGTTATGCTCCTCGATGATGCAATACGCAGCTTGAAATCATTGAAACAGAAGGCTCAGGCATTCGGACTTGATGCCTTGTAAGTTGGAAAATTCTTTCCCAGACATTTCATTTGTCTATTACTAAGTATAGTACTTTACAGCATTGGTTCTGTTACAACGTATGAAGTTTGAAATACTAAGCATATCTGTCTTGTAAAGACCATTCATGTAGTGAGTGTAATCTACTACAACATTAGGCATCGTGCAAGGAAAGAGGGAAGTGTGTTCAGTGTAGCAAGCGCAATAAAATAAAGGGACTCTGAATCATTAGTCCGTGTCTTAGTCTAAGAGAAAAGTAGCACTCACACCAGAGCATGGTAAGTGAAGCATTTTGCATCATTGAATGAGAAGGGTGGTTATTGGTTGTTCCAAATAAGTCTCCATAAAACAAGTGCATGCCGATATGGGGCCCAAAACCTGCTTCCTCTTTTTGTATCCTTGTCACGATTAATCCTTTGTAGGTTGTAATCAAATGAAGAAAATTTTCAGTGGCAGTGAGAGATGGAGGAAACTGGTTCACAAGTCTCCACATGATAGTTGCAGCAGTGTATGAAACAGATATTTGTTTTGAGTTGTGTTTAGTACATTTATGGGGTTGCATTGTGTGTATCGTAATTGGTGTATACTTGAAGAGGATTGGATCATTCGTGTATCTCTTTCTTGCATGTTATTTATTATGGATGGTGTTACTGTTGTCTTTTTTCTTGTATTTACGTCGCATGCAAGCATTTATGGTATGACAAAGTGTTGTCGGCCTTGTCAACCAAGTAAGGAAGTGGTGAAGAGTTTCTCTTAAAAAATATGGAGAAAAACACATTGGAAATGAATACTTTTTTGCATCATTGTTAGGAAAAAACTTTAAAATATTGCTACTGTTGTTGGTCGTGTAATTATTATTCTTATTTGGATGATTCTTATGGTGATGAGAATTTATGCCCTGCTCCATGGTGATAAAGGGGTAGGGAGGGACCACAGGGTTGAATTATTAGGGAGAAGAGTGCATTCATGTGTGCGTGAGAGAGAGACAGAGGGTTGTGATGAATGAATAGTCATGAGTCATGCATGGGTGAGAAGTATCAAACAAAAGAAAAGAAAGAATCTTGTACAGTGTTTTTGAATCTGGATTTGCTTCGAGCAACATTTTTATTTATTTTTTGTTTGTTTGAGGATTTAAAAGAAAACGTATAAATAAAATTGAAATTAAGCTCTTAATTAAAATTAGTTAGGTACAAGATAGGAATAACTAAAGAAAGCATGAGAAAATTCTTACAGATTAATTTTAAGTCACCGGAAAAATAATTTTATTTTGTATTTACATTTTTATGTTTTAAAAGTTGTTAACGTGAAACTCGTTGAAATGCAATGCACATGTTTTTTTTTTCCTTTCTTTGTTTTGGATGACAGATTCTAAGTTTTTGTTTTGGTGCATTGTTTGGGGGTGTCCCTGGTCAATAATTAATTTATAACTTGACACGTGTGCACTGGAAATTTCCAAATGGACTGCATGGTTTTTGAGTTTGAAAGGATGAATTGATTTTCTCGTGCTAGTAATATATTTCAAGAACAAGGAAAGGCTTAATAGGTTTTCTCTGGCGTTAATATTTGTGAGGTAAAGTTAATGTAATCATTGAAAAAAATTTTATCATCAATTTTATTTAAAAAGTTTTCGTTACGTAATTGATGTTAATCTTATTTGAAAGGTGTTAATATCAATCTAAATTGTGTATCAATCCAAATTCTCTTTTCTCTTTAACCCTTCTACGACGACCCAATCCCGTCTTGAGTCCTGCTCCTCCTCACACGCCTTTAATCACCACAAACTCTCACCTCCTCCTTTCACTTCAACCTCACGACGTTGAACTTCACTTTGATTAAATCACCATTACAATTCTCGCCACCATAACCCTAATGACAGCCATAGCCATCCACCTCTTCCTCCTCTCCCAGGCCCTACACACGAAACCAGTGAATTTTAAATCTAACTCAATATTATAAATCACTTATATATTTTAAAATGACTTTATCTTTGGTCGATGTGAGATTTCCAACACATCTCACGTAATAAGGTATATATATCTCGAACGTGAAACTTAATATTAATAGATAGTCTAACAACAGCTTCATAACAGATGGAACAATATGCCTTACAAACCTCGTTAGGATAAATTCTAAGAATCATGTGGTACCATATTAAGAATTGAATTTTAAGTCTGATTCAACCTTACAAAATCAGCTTGTAAAATTATAAGATGAAGTTTGCACCCATACTCTAAATATGTGTCAACCCCTACCTTCTTTCCTTCTCCAACCTACTGAACCAATCGCAATGCACCCAAACCCCTGCTCGACCTGTACCATCATCCTCACACGCTCAAAAGGTTTCGTTCTGACCTCATATTACGATTTCCATGCCCCCACTAAGGGCACCCATTCCTCTAACGGCGATGTGGTTGTGGCATAAAAAGTTATGAGTTTGATAAGGAAAAAAAAAAGGAGGATTTGAAGTGATACATGATATTTTTAAATGATGTTAACATTAATTTTAACAGAAGGAACTATCTCAATTTTTTTTTTAAAATAAAATGAGACTGAATATAAGACAAGAAAAAAAAAATCAAATTAAATTAAACCCATAAATATTGAAAAGAAAAACCTTTTACTGGGAAGAGTGAAGATTAGGTGGATAGGAAGGCACATGTTGGTGATAGAAAAGCGCGGGAATGGAAAATGCATGGATTTTGATTTGCGGACAGAACAAGAAAATACTTTTTGTTAAAAGACATTGTTGGTCTGAATACTTTGATCCATCACATTTGAAGAGAAGAAGGCGTGCTTCACATTCTATGTAAAGTCTCCATTGGATGGTTAGTGGGAAGGGAATCGAATAAAACTCTAAAAAGATAATGAAAGGGAATGTACAATACACCATTCTCATCACTTATCACACATTTATATTCTCTCTTTCTTTCTATTTATTATGAAAATCATCTTCCCTCCTTCAAACATACTTTTATTCCTTCACTACTTTATCATCACACATCAGGGTTTTCTGGCCTTGATTTGTTTTATAATAATTGTCTAATTTGTCTTTCAACAATATAAGAATGTTTGAATTCTGTCATAGACTATAAATAAAGTCAATTTATAACATATAATTTATTTTTTGAATTATTTGATAGTTGTGATAAATATAAAATAATGCTTTGATAGAAAAAATTCTTAAATTATAGTTTTACCTATGATTAAAATTAATATAAAATAAAATATAATTATTATTATTAGTTTAGTATTATTAGTTTTAAAATTATTATTATTAAGAATATAATTAATAATAATATTATTATTATTATTACTTAGTAAAAACATAATTTTTAAGTTGGATTTTAAAAAAATCGAACTGTATTTGGCTAAATATATATTGTTAAAATGTCTTTTTCTCCTGTTTCTTAATTCATGTAATGATGAGAGTATTTTATTCTTTTTCAAATTATTATGCACAAATCAACTCTAATCTTAAAGCAGATAAGGTTTATCCATCCTTTAAACAATAAATTCATAGAAGAAAAACACTCACAAGTGTCAAAATCTAATCTTGTATCAAATTAAGAGACTTATAAGAATATTTTGACAAACATGTGTGCTTTATGTTTATAAGCTATAATGTATAGACTTTCACACACACATATATGACACAACTAAATAAAAAAAAAAAATCATAGCACACCAATCAAAATAAAATATATTATAAAAATATGATTAAAAATATTACATATGAAACCACCAAAAATGAAGTATTGTCTTCCCAATCTAACCACCAAAAAATATCTCAGATGGAGTATTGTCGGCCAAAGATATGTTCTTGTCGTCAAACTTAAAAATAAACAAAAAAACAACTATGTCGACAATCCGAGCATCCAAAAACTCAACTTCCCATCAATAATTACTTATATTTTTATAATATATCATTAAAATAAATAAAATAATATAACTAATTTATATTTATCCTTCTTCATATTTTGTTTTGTTTATTTAATTTGATTATATTATTCATTTAAATAAAACGCAATATTATCATAACTTTGTTGCCAATTTTTTATATTTAAAAGTTTTTGTAAAATATAACAATTAATCTTGTCATCTCTTCCATCATATTTATCTTAATTTCAATTATTAACGTATGTCAAATATAATTAGACAAAAAAACAAATATTTGAGTTATTGAATAAGTTCTACATTAATTCTTTAGCCCCCTCAACAATTATCTGCTGGGAATTAAATTCATGACCATGACTTTGATATCAATTATTAGATCGAGTGTTGATTATTTGGTAAAAAATTATAACTATTAGTCAATGTGTAATTCAAATGTCATGTTTCGATTGTGACTTGGTACATCCGACTTCTGTCACAATACAAATTGATTTTCACCACAATATTAGATTGAACTAGTGAGAATGTAGAAATAAACATTAATATGGATAAAAAGTTAATCAATGGTGGACGTTACTACTCTTGTTATATCAAATACATATAATATTAAACATTAAACCTGCACAACAACATCCAAAAATTCACGTAAAAAAAGAAGAAAGATATTTTACTTTGAAAGATGTTATATTATATGTATTATTGTATTTTGTAAAATGTCAATATATTTTAGATGATATATATTACGTTACATTTTTATAACAGTTTTGGAATATTATACTATGATTCCCATTTTTTAACTCTCATTATTTATTTTCTGACGTGATTTAGTGTGAGTCATTAATTCTTTTAAAACAAAAGATAATGATATATTAATCATTGGTCCATACTAAATCACATCAAGGAGTAAGATAGTGATACATTAATCATTGGTTCATACTTCATGCTAAGCCATGTTAAGGAATAAAAAATAAGATTCAAATAATGAGAGTCACAATATCGATATCCAAAAGTTATATAATAAATGGGATCATTCCAATGGATTCAAAAAATTAATTAAACCTAATATTATTTTTGTCGAAAGATTTCTTAGTTTTGGTGATCTTCTACTCAAACTTAATCTACATAATGCTGGGTGATCATGGTAACATAATTAAGGGTCATTGCTTCCTGCACCCTATGTTTTGTTCCTGCATCCCATAATTTCTGAAATACCAAAAATAGCCCTAATAAAATGAAGTGTGATCTGGTTTGTTTGTGTAGTAGTACCGGTTGGTGGTGGTGGGAGGTGTATGTTTGTGTGGTTTGTGTTGCATTCTTTTTGTTAATTGTTTTCTGTTTCTCTATTTAAGTTTTGGTCGTGCAATTCCTGAAATCCTTCAGAGTATATCATTTGTAAAGAAAAACTGTTATATTTTAGTATCTTGAATTATAAAATTAAAATACAAATTTATATTTTAGTTTGTAAAATTTAGAATGCATTTAAAAAATATATTTTGATTTTTATAATTTAGAATGTAATTTCGAACACCCATTCCGGAACCACCATACCCAATGGCACATCTGAAAAAGAAAAATTCAACACTAGACTTTTCAATCGATCCAACATGATGCAACTTCCATGCAAGAACAAAAAACCAACAAATGAGTCTTCAAAAGCTTTTGACACACTGCTGATGGAGGTGAGGTGAAGGAGGGTGAAAGAGTGAGTCACAGTGACAATGGCGCAAGTGCAGAGGAATGAGAACGGAGTGCAGATGGAGAAATTTTAGGTTTTTATTAAATTTTTGCATAAGGGTAAAACAATAATTTCGGGGAACCTATGGGGTAACCGAAAGAAAACAAGGTGCAAGAAGTAATGATTTTGATTGAGATTCATGTTATTCTCTCATTCTCTAATTTTTTAGGCCATTGCTTTTTGAATCCTATTAATTTATGCCTACACCCCCCTCTATTTTGGAATTTCAATCTTGCCTAGGTCAGATCTATTTGATGTTAATGGTTCCTGGGAATTTGTTGTAACATATAAAAATTTAAAAACTTCATTAAACTTTTTTAAAAATATAAAAATTACATTAAAAATCATAATATTAAAACAAAAAATACTATTAAACTTTATTAAAATCATCCTAATATTCTATAGGCCTAAAACAGATCACAAACTTATTTTCAAATTCACGCTAGAGCTAAAAGTTTTTATTCATCACTTTAGTTCTATTATATTAAAAGTTCTATTACCATCTTTTTTCCTCGAAACATGTATTTTTATTAACAGCCAAATATATCTGATAAAATATTAATTAGAAGGTGGTTTTTATAAAATTTTGTATTATAATATACGGTACAAAAATGTCTTAAAGTAATAAAACTTAAAAAGAAAATAAATAAAAAATATCAATAAATAAAGCTTGAAATATTTAACTAGAGTACACCATATTGTATTCATTTATCATACATTCTGTAGCTGATCTAGTTCTACCAAGTGTAAGTCAAAATAAAACTGAAATTACTTTTTTTTTTCTTGATATTTATAATTTTATGTTAGAGATTTTACATTTTTGTGTAATTTTTTATTTTTTTATTTTTTAATAATTTTAAAATTAAAATAATTATTTTATGAAATTTACTTTTTGATGTACTTTTTTTAAAGATTAATATCTTTAATTTAATTTCTTTTTAAATTTAAATAATGTATAATAAAATCATAAAAATAATTTTTATTTACTTTATAATAATAATAATAATATTTTTTTATCATAAAAAAATAACATTAACGTATGCATCTTTACCTGTACCAATAATTTTAATTGTTATAATTTTAAATATGAAGATTTTGTTAAATAAAAAATATATATCTGAAAATTAAATTCTCGAACAAAGGAAAATGTCACTGAGTTTTAATTTCCGACCGATTTACGTTAAAGTGCGGAAGGTGCGCATTGGCTATGTAAGAAGTACGGTTCCAGCAAATTCAGAACACAATAGGAGCCAATCATCCCTCGCCACCAACACGATGAAGGGTGCTTACATATCACGCAACACTTCACTCTTTCATCTACCCAAACAAACCTCGTTCTCCTCCTATTTTTTCTATTTTATAATTTAATAAATAAAAAAATTACCATTATTTATTTATTTATGCTGACACTGTTGATACACTTTCTTTTCATTCGAGACCTGTAGTATAAATAATATATCAATAAATATATATATATGAAATAAAAAGAAACCTGAAAGAGAAGAGAAAAGAAGTGTTTGGAAGGATTGTGAGTGTAACCGCATGAGCTCCAATTGATGACATTCACGCCACGGCCGTGGAGTGACCCAGTGAGGGACTAATTTATTGCTCTGACTTTCTCTCACCGCAGCCAAACACCGCCTTATGCCATGGATTCCGTCCCGTTCCGCGATGGCAACATTCACGCGATTCTTGACTCTCGATATCTCAACTCGCCACTGGTATTCTTCTTCCTCTTCTCTCTTCCTCGAATCCAAACCATCTTCATACTACGGGATTAAGAATCTTGCCAATTCGATTCTCAATCTCGTGCATGGCGATTTTTTTCAATGGAAGCCGTGCTTCTGATTTTCGTTCCGTGTCTTGCGATTTTTGACCTGTGAATGTTCCTCTTGTTCTCTTTAGGATGTTAATCACACTTTGCAGACTCATTCCTCTCTCATCCGGAGGCTTTCTCAAGAGAGAGAGTTAGAGGTTGGTAACGTACCTTATTTTACTCCAGCATCGTTGTACTCTCTGTCATATGTGTGCATGGAATCAGAGAATTGGAATAGCGTCCCTATGAACATTCTCTCAAAATGTTATTCGATCATGTGCATGAATGATTTTGTGTGTGTTTTTGTTGGCACTTTAAGTAAGTAATGGGAAATTGGGTGTTTCTATCTTCTTCATATTGATTTCTTGTTTTACCTCGAAACCTGCGTTTAGGTTTAGGCTATTCGAGCATTTTTGCATTTTTATATTACGCATGTTTACAGTTTACAGAATATTGAATATTTGAAGGGATGCACAAAAAAAAAAAATGTAAATTTTGAAGTGCATCAAGTGATCGTAAAGGTAAAGGCATATAATCCTTTTATACTTATCTTGTCTTTGACAAATCGTTGTACTATATATTTAGTGTTTTTCTGAAAACGGTCTGCAATTGTGATCTTAGATGCAACATCTAGCCTTTTGGACCACCACAACCGCAGCACAATCACAATTTTTGCTACATACGATACACTTGTTAACAATATCCCGATTTAAAACCTTTATTATACACCCTATTTTTGTTTGTTGATCTCACTGTGTATCGATTTGCTCTTGGTCTGAATAGGGCCACCTTGGCTGTGTCAATGCGGTGGCTTGGAATTCGAAAGGTACATTGTTGATATCCGGATCAGATGATACTCGGGTAAGCTCCTTATTTTTAATGTCATTTGTACTGCAGTCTCATCTACACATATTAGATTGTAGCTATAAGATTTAACAAAATGAGAACTACAATTAATTTTCTTTGTCCATGATTAAATTGGCCTATTACTCCCCTTTTGCACTCTACATCTGCTAAAGACTTTGGCATCACTTTAACATATTATGCTTGCATCTAGTTCTCTCACTGTTGTTTGTGATTTATTTTCAAACAAAATAGGGAATGATAAAAAAAAAGCATGGAACTACTTAGAATGATTCTTTGATTGTTTTGTCTGATATAATTTAGTTTTATAATTGAGTCGTGAGTAGTTTGATAAGTTCAGTCATAACTGTCGAAAGATAGCAAACAGACTGATAGAGTCATAGAGAAAATTATTAGTCTTTTTGTTTTATAACTTCCTCTTGGTTTTCTCCAGCAGTAGAAGGCAATTAATTGCTTCTAAAATTTTGCTGATCAATATTTAGCCCTTCTGTTTTTGGTTTATAACTTCCTCCTGATCTTCTCTAGCAGTAGAAGGCAACTAATTCTTTACCTGAAATTTTGCAGATCAATATTTAGACTTTCTGTTTTTGGTTTATAACTTCCTAATGGTCTTTCCAGCAGCACAAGGCAATTAATTGTTTCCCTGAAATTTTGCAGATCAATATTTGGAGCTATTCTGGCCGAAAACTTCTACATTCAATTGACACAGGACATACAGCAAATATATTCTGTACTAAGTTTATACCAGAAACTTCTGATGAGCTTGTAGCCTCTGGAGCTGGAGATGCTGAAGTAGTATTGTGATACTCGAATATTTTTAATGGGTAATGCAGTTTAATTCTCTAATTTCATTTTTTTTTTGCCAGGTCCGGTTATTTAACTTGTCTCGCTTAAGTGGGAGTGGATCTAGCGACAATTCAATCATTGCTCCATCTGCACTTTACCAATGCCATGCTCGAAGAGTCAAGAAATTGGCTGTAAGTTATGTGGTCTAAGAATTTGCTAAGTTAGCATAGTTTGAATAGCATTAGATCAATGATGTTAAAGGAAATAAAACAAATGCTGTGTAGGAATGCCTAATTAAAGCTGGATACTGTTAGTTTTCACGTCTTTCTTATTCCTTTTTGCAGGTTGAAAATGGCAACCCTAATGTAGTATGGAGTGCTAGTGAAGATGGGACCTTGAGACAACATGATTTTCGGGAAGGTACCTCTTGTCCTCCAGCTGGGTCTTCACACCAAGAGTGTCGAAATATTCTTGTAAGTGTTTAACTCAGTTGTATTCATACTTATGATTTTGAATGAATTTGAACCTTATCTGACATGAACATCTGAGCAGAATTGTAAATTTAAAATTTACAGCTCTTCCGTGCATATATGTGATCTGGGAAAACTGAATATCCTCCATTTCTGTAATATTTGATTTTGCCAAATTACCAATTGGTTTGCTTAGAATAATTCATCTGCTAGCCAGAACATCTGAATCAACATGTAGCATTTATGTTGGTCTCATCAGTGAGCTGATTCTTTTTCATTAAAATGAAAACTTCCCATTATAGTCTTTTCACCAAGGTAGGTTGCAGGAGTATATTGTTACCTGCAATAATGTTGAATGTAACTATGCGATTAAATTTCCATGTTATTTTCTTCAATACCAAAATGTTTTTTTTTATATTATTTATTATGCATTTTACACTAATGCAAAGTTGCTCTTGGATGGAAAAGAGGGATCAAACTTTTAATTTGATTGTAGCAGTAGTCAAGATTCAACTCACTCTGACACTTTCTCCTGTTTTTTCAAACTGTCACGCGTTATTATGGTAGCTAATTTACATCCTAAACTATAAGTGCACATGGAAAACCTATATGACTGAGGCATCTCAAAGGAATTTTTAATTCTATGGTTGAGTTTTTTGTTGCATCCTCCTTGATCTCATGATGCTATCATTATTGCCTTTTCTGAAAACATTTGGAAATTAAATGGCTCTAGTAATAGTTAGTATGTTTACAATCTTTCTAGAGTGTAGTTTTTGTATTTTTGTACTGCAAGTTAGTCGGGGAGTTGGTTAACTATGTTCATTGTTTTCAAAGGATGGAATCCTTGTTTTTTTCCTCATTAACTGATTTTCATGTTTAATGTCAGCTTGACTTACGAAGTGGTTCTAAAAGATCACTTGCTGATCCTCCTAAACAAGTCCTTTCTTTAAAGTCTTGTGATATTAGTTCAACTAGGCCGCATTTGCTCCTTGTTGGTGGGAGGTAAATATTTCTGGTAATTAATTGTGTTTAATTAATTCATCCTTTATATTTCAAAACTGATTTTAGACTTTCAATATCTTGCAGTGATGCCTTTGCACGCTTATATGATAGAAGGATGTTGCCACCTCTAAGCTCATGTCGAAAAAGAATGTCTCCTCCTCCTTGTGTTAATTATTTTTGTCCAATGCATCTTTCGGATCGTGTGAGTCCTTGGCTATACATATATGTGATTATCAATTCTTTAAGTTATTATATTGCTGTTGAAGAAAGGAATGACACATTCGTATGATAGAATCCTCTAATGTGTATAAGCACAACCAAAGAACATATATATATATATATATATATATATATATATATATATATATATATATATATGTGTGTGTGTGTGTGTGTGTGTGTGTGTGTGTGTGTATGTGTGTGTGTGTGTTTGT
>Ga0214543_1006158_pt1 | contig 21552 bp, 9 predicted proteins | sample CNSS2metaG_FD_160094 | JGI IMG/M metagenome (GOLD analysis project Ga0214543, IMG submission 160094) | Root nodule microbial communities from cowpea collected in UCLA plant growth center, Los Angeles, California, USA - CNSS2 | ecosystem: Host-associated > Plants > Roots > Nodule | place: USA... | reverse complement strand
ATATATATATATATATATATATATATATATATATATATATATATATATATATATATATATATATATATATGATTATTGGGATGCTATTAAGAATATGAGGATCTCCAATCTTGCGATAAAAGATTCAGTGTAATATCTCCAGATTTTTTTTTTCGTTGAAGGAAGAAGAAAAAACAACCTTAAATAACGTTTCTTTTTGTTTTGTCGTACATATTACTATTACAATAATATTATCATACTTATTTACAAAGTTGTGGTTGACAATGGAAAATGGGACAAGTTAAATATTTAATTAGTTTTATCTGGTTATATTTAGAAAAATATATATTACCGTAACAAACAATAGAACAGTCGATTTGAGGAAACCAGAAGAAGACAAAAAAGTGACACAATGGAAAAAAAATTATTTGATATCTTAAGTGATGTTTTTCATGATAAAATATATATATATATATATATATATATATATATATTTATTTATTTATTTATTTATTGAAAATTGATCCTTTCATTGTCAAGGCTTATGCTTGTTTTCATCCATTCATTTTCTCATTCTACCGAAGAACCTCTATGCACCATCTACCATATCTCTCAAATCTCTGCTTTTTTCATCCGCATAAATATCCTTTCAGTGAAGACAAACATAGTGAACTCTTTATAGATAAGAGTTGCACCAAAACTCCTCGTTAAGAAGAAAGATTCCCAACTAAACCCCAAACTAAGGGTTTTTAAGCTGTTAATTTTTCCAAGACAAAATTCTTGTTTTTTTTTTCTTTCAAAATAAGTGAAAAAAGAAACACTTTATACTTTAAACATAACAAAGAAGAAATACTGTGGAGTTTTAATTCTTTAAAGGAGTAATATTTAGATACCAAAAGGTTTAAGAAAAATGAAAAAAGAAGCACAAGGCATGAAAGGTCATGGTCATGAAATGCACTCCTTGACAAACCATGTGTTGTTATTTCATTCAATTTAATAAGTAATGCTGACATACAGTAGATGCTATACTTTTAAAAGAAAATCCTTTAAATATATCTTGATCAGAAAAAGTTCTTGGTTCGTATTTTAGAGTTCAATCTATCACTAACCAGGTAAACTCATCTATCTGTAAGGTGTCACATGGAGCTGTCTTCTTTGTAATGACATCACACTGGTTTGCCTGGCAAACATTACATCACATTTGGAAGCATGTCGTGTAATTTAAATTCCATTTATGCCAAGGCGGAAAGCACATTCTTTGGTTTCACTTCACATCGAAGTTCTTGTTTTTCACTCGATGCAGACCAAAAGGTAAGTACGACAGAAACATCGTTGACCGTTGTTGTCTAACACCTATCTTTAAATTGTGCATGTGAAAAGCCTTACATGTTGCAGGGAGAAGGCGCATTTTACGGGTGTTTGTTCTTGCATACGACAAGCCTAATTGCTTTATGCATATCTATATTTGTTTCACATGTAAGAATGTTAAAAGAAAGGCATGGAATGAGTCAAAGTAGCATGTGAAATGCACTGCGCAAGTTGATGGGTGAAGTGATTAGAGTAGGTGGAGTGTGCGTATAACAGCCCAAACAACGTATGAATCAAGCAATTGTCAGCAATGACAATGGACTCAAACGGAGGAAAAGCATCGATAAAGGGGTGTTGCAGAATTGTAATAATCACACTAGATAGACGATAATAATGTGAGATATGCTCCAGATGTTGGTGTCATTACATATGGTCCATTCCTATAGACACGCTCCAGATATTCCAGATATTCCGACCAACAAGTGCATTCATTATAGTAACATGAGTTTATAACAAAATAAAACAAACATGTGCCGCATTCTAGTTGCATTTGAAGAACAAAGCAATTGAAACATACTGAATGGTACACCAAGAACAAAAGAGCTCTAAGAACCATAACACATAACCATGAACTTTTTTTTCCTTTTTAACCGGCATTCAGCATCAACATTGCAGAGTCTTGCATCCAGATACTAATCAGGGTGAAAAATGCTTACATCAAAATAAATGCAGCTATTTGATAAGTAATTGAAGGGGCAGCACCAAAATGGTACCTGGAACCGAGAACTAATTCACGTGAAAAGCTCATGATTACCATGGATGCATAGAATCATACTTCAAAGTTCTCAAGATTTGACGTTTTGAAAAGCTGCAGTACATAGCTTTGTCTTTGTCAGCGTTCTGTCATGATTTAGCATGGCACTGACACTCTCAACCACCAGAATGATCTGAGAAGTAAGAAGCATGCATAAGTTTACAGGATAACATACAAAAAGTTTAATTTTTTATTAGAAAACTTATTATAGCACAGTTCATATAAGAGCCAAAGTGTTCACAAAAGACCTATGGACAACAAGAACCATCCATGGGTTCATATATTTAAAAAAAAAAAAAAACAAACTCCTTTAAGAATGAAAGTTTCAATTTTTATTTGTTTCGAAAGAGTCTCATACACAAATAAAAACATTAATTTGCTTAAAATTAATATAAATTCCAAGATTGTTTAAAATTTCAAAAATAAATAATATTTATGATAAAAAAGAATATTTGAAATTACAAATTATATCAATTTTAAAAGGTGAGATAATTTATTTTAAAGATCAAAATTATTCATTACAAAGGAAGCAAAAAACAATAATTTGAACTTTTAAAGATGTCCACGCCAACTTTTACTGTTATATTTGTAAATTTTATTATTTTGTCTTCTGAGATATTTAAAAAAAAAATACTAAGATATTTTAAATTTTGCAAAAAAGTAATTGATAACTGAATAAAAAGAATGAAATATACACTACAAAATCAACTTATAAATGATAATAGTGGTTGATTTAAATTGAGAAAGCTTAATTTGCTTACTAACTAAATTTACAATTTTTGTATTTTATATATATACAATATATATATATATATATATATATATATATATATATATATATATATATAAAATTTCATAATTATAAAAAACATGAAATAGTATAAAAATATATAATAATAAAAAGATTACTCTAGTATTTTTCAAACCATATTTATTTTACACCAATTCTTTTTTATTTTAGTTATTACGTAGCATACAAATATAAATAAAGAAAAAGAAAATAATTTGCTTCACATCAAATAAAAAAGAAATGAAAATTTATTATAAATTTAACTCAAATCATTTTGCATTATATGCTCTTAGTTATAATATACAAATTAATGAGATTTTGATAAGCAAAGAGTAATAATAGTTCATTATTTCTTAATCTTTTTCTTAAAATTTTACTGTAATGTTGTAATTGCTCAAACTCACTTTGAGCTTGACCTTAACCCCTTATAGGGTCTTTGGAAGGTAGGTATAAAAAGGGATTTATTTTAAAAGTGAGCTGAGGTTGTCCTCGGGTTAAATTCATAGGTATAATTTTGATACAACTTGCCGATCTCAAATCAATTGACTCAATTTTTTAAGACATTCATTTTCAATAGCAATGAAGTACACCACCAGAATCTAACTAAGTTGGTTTTGAAGTGTGGACATTGAGGAAAGTGAAAAGGGTCAAGATTTTACTACGGGACCCTTGTCCTAGACAGAGGCTGGGGCATGTGTTGATGAGTTAGCATCAATCTTTGGCCTCACAATGTGATAAATATACAAGAAAATACAAATAACTTCAACTAGCATTATTTGATAAACATTGTCTAAAAAAGAATGTCAATAAATTAAATGCAATTCTGATCATGATAAAATGGTTGGTAGATGTAAATTGACGAAGATCTCCATTTGTATATAAACTTAATAGCTAGAAAAAGTTGTGAAGAAAAGAGATACAGCAACAATGACTAGGTGAGGAGAACCGAATATCAGAATGAGTAGAGATAACGCACCTGAAAGCACGCATAAGTAATTGCAGTCGCAAAGTAAAAATTTGCATTACCAGTACCCTGCCCATTTTATTACAAAGATGAGGAACTGCAGATAGACACAAAAATCTATTTGAAATTGAAGGTAAACACAACTCCATACCCTCCATATCCATAAATTGTGCATCACAGGGCTAAGAAGTGAAACCCCAACATAACCAGATAATAGGAAGAAAGAAAACTGCATATCTGAAAATCAAGGAAGTTGATTATTCAAAAGGAGATTATGCGCAGTATTATAAAAGGTTAAAAAAGAAAGAGAAATAACCTTTGAGTTCATAAGCAAATAACCCAAGTAAACCCAAATACAGAGCTGAATCACCAACCTAGTCATAATGAAAACAAAATGGTTACAGGGATTAATCCAGTTTGAAACATGACACAAATTCACAAAAAATTAACACATCAGTGATGGATTTATTTAATGTCTGAGTACTGACAAGTTAGATAAGACAAAATGGTATATAGATCAATCACATTGCAACCTGATGCAAATTCACACAAAACACAATACATATGGACTTCTCAAAGTAGATTGGAGATAGATGCATAGATGAATGACAGATCAATCAGATACCAGCATGATGAAAATTCACCACAAATATCAGTGCTGGACATCTATGTTTAAGTTCGTTGCTCAATATTTACAACTGCACTGATAATATTTTCCCTTCTAAGCGTGTATATGTGAATGTGCTAAGTGTGAACATACTTATTTGCATAATTTCTATTTTGGACGATGTAATCATACAATATCATGCATTTAACATTTAACAGGATACAGCGTCTCTTTCATTCTAAATTATAAAAATATTTTCAGCAACACCCAGATGGACCATCATGCTTAAATTCTAAGAGCTAATTTGGTAAAAATAGGAACTGGTGAAAAAAAAAACAACTTACTGAAGGATAAGATTTCAACATAGAAGATATTGCAATGTATACAAAAGCTAGAAAGCATGGCCGGTGATTAAGCCGCAAGGCTAATGGTGCTAGCATCAACAGAATATTCCCATGAAATACTATCAGGAAGAAATTTCTGAAAAAATCAAAAACTTCTGCAAAGAAGTACCTGTAATGCAAATACCACCAGAACAAAATAAGTGCCAAAGTTCATGAGAGGAATAAAATATTCAAGTCTACACTAAAAGTGGTAGTTTCCCTTCCTATAGCACATACCACAAAACACCAATGTTTGGAGACAGATCTTGTATTGTAAGAATGAAGCCATAGGTTCTGCACAAACAACCTAGAAGTTTATTTACAAGATATAGAAAAACTTGTCATTCCCATGAAAAAAGAAATTGTGACAGTTGACTTTCAACAGTTCTTGATAAAGATAATAACAAAAGAGAATAAAAAAAAATAATATAAATTTCATAATCACAAACAGTGTTCTTCAACAGAGATAATACAGTAAAATCTACCTCCCTCAACACATGGTAAACATATTAATTGTCCCCACACTAAGTTCATTTACTTTTTAAACAATGATGTTGAAAAATGTGCATAGTTTCTTTTATAATAGAATAAAAAGCAATTATTTGATTATTTGAGTGGGAAATGAGTTATTTGAGTTCCCAAAGGGTTTTACTTCAGAGTTTCACACCAACAGTAATACAGTATGACATGAACAAACAACAGTAATATGGACCTAAAATTTTCTAAATCTTACGAGGCTTCAAGGTTGCTTATGTGGTGACTCCAAAAGTCCATAATGGCAGCAGTTACAAACCCAGTACTTCTGTAATTATTTTGGAGTTATCATAATGGTGTTTTCACTTGATATTTTGGATTTTTCATGGACTCTTTAGTTGACCCGGTAACAACTAAGCCCGAATTCTTGCAATTACTATAATAATGAACAAATATGCATATTTATTTCGTTGCTTGCAAAATTGTTTTCAGAAATGAATAATGGTAAAAGTATTTAAGCAAAACCTCTTGAATAACTCCTGTAGACCGCCATACTGCTGGACATAAATACTACAAAGGACTAAGATGTAGGATGACCAAAGCAAAGTCCATAATAGAAAAGACACAACTGGCCTCCATGAGAATACATTTGCAACCTTTAGCTGATTCTTTGCTTTCTCTTCTGAATAACTATCACTTGAGGAGGAATTGCCAACTTCAAGCCTATTCTTTTGGCAGAATAATTTCCTAGGAGGAGCATCAGGACCATATCCCAATAACAATATCACCTGGAAAAGAGGATAATATTAGTATCTACAGATAAATAAATGCAAATTACAGAGAACAAAGATTTGCAGATTATGCTGAAAATGTTATACAACGAGTTCAAGCAACGTCATACTGGGATAATAAGGATAGCAGGGTACAGAGACAAGTGTGTAGCCATGACCCATCCGAAAGCTGCTAATGGAGCTAGTCCTGTTGTACATCAGTACAGTTTCAACATTACACAAAATATTAAATGAAGATCACAAGACCACATATATAAGGTGATAATGATCTTTCTTCCTCAGTTCTCACAACTACTTCCAAAATCTAATAAGCTAGCTGAATATAGCAATAGGGAACCTCTACACAGAAGTGGATATCAAATGGACAAAGACATGTAAATTCAATGGTAATAATAACAAACGAAATATTGCCCTTGTATCTGAAAGAAAATATGAAAAAAAAAAAGGTTAAAGAAGACGAATATTGGACATAAAAATTGATAGTCAGGGCTCAATAGTCAGCAAACTTACAGAAAAAGGTATACCAGACATAAAATTTGATAGAAAACACAAAAGCAATGCTACCTAAAGAAAAATTATTCCTCAAATTGGCTTGGGGCATTCAGTCTTAGTAATTACTAAACTATTATATGTACCCAAGTTCAACCGCCTTTAGTAGTAGCCATGTTTTATTGGTTTAATTGCTCAAATAAGAATATATATACACACACACACACACATATATATTCCTTTCTATTCAACACAAAAATAAGACCAAGAAACATTTCAGGAAAACAGAAATATAATAAAAATAAATGGAAAACCGTTTATCAAAGTCCTTTTGCATAAAAGTAACCTTTCAGCTAAAAATTGAGATTTCCCACTGTACTTCCCACAAGAACTTCCCCAAGAAGCTAGAACTACGAGTACTTTTCATCACACAACAACGCCAAGCAAAATTCATGTTTCAATATTAGAAAGCAAATAAATCTTAACCAGAAAACAACTAACAAATACCAATTAAACATGGTAGGAGTGAGTCAGTAGAATCTAAAAGTTCAGAAATTATAACCATAGGTTATTAGCTACTTACGCGAACATGCTCCATAAAGAGATAACACAACCATCAAATTCTCAATTGCAGATGTGGATAGACCAACGCATGCAACTATTGTGAAAGGATTCCATAAGTATACAAGAGCAGCAAAATCTCCTGAAGGAAGACGCTCTGGAAACAGTAAAGATACAATCAAAAGGGATGAAAAGAATTTGCATAGTTTCAAAAAGATCCACAACCAGAAGGGAAAATTTTAACATTAAATTTTAAAATATGACCATCACCTGCCCTTCACAACAATAGTTGCAAATACCCTGTTTTATTCTCATTCAGTAAAACACATTATCTTTTTCCTGGAAAGGGAAGCATAGTGTTTGTTATGATACAAACACTAGACAGACACAGACCTCACCATCAGTTTGTTCACAGAAACCACACAGACGTGTGATGATCAACAAGGTGTTTCATTTCCTACCTTTATTTTTTCACATTCAACATAATATCCCAAAAGAGGAAAGAAAAGCAAGCCAAGAGTCAAAAGGGGCACTCCTTGCATATCTAATTAATAGTACCAGTAATCTTCATCAAGTACCATGTTACAATTTTCTTATAATGCAGCATGCACAGAATAAAATTTCTCTCTTTGATTGCACAATATATCTTTATCTGAAAAGGATCTTCAAACTTATACACTAGTTTTATATATCACTTTAAAATAACAAATAAAAATGGGAGAAGCACATACAACCATAATCATATGAAATTTGAACAGAAGGATCATACTAGAAGCACATGCTAACAACCTGAATTTTCTGACAAATCACGAAGGCCAAGTAATTGTAAGCTTGAACTGTATGCCACCTGGAGTTTTTCACCAGCAGCACAAATAAGCATTGCACTAACCACATCTGCAATAACAAAAACCAAACTATATCCGGAAATGAGTTGATTATTTACTGTTTAACAAAGACTGCAGCAAAGATAAGTGAACACAGGGGTAAAGAACTGCATATACAAGATTCAAAGGCAAACAGCATTACAATTATAGATACGAATTATTGAGCACCGAAGGTCACAACAAGTATGATTCATGAGCTGTTGAAAATAGAAATAAACAACTGAATAGATACTACTAATACTCATCAGTAAAAGGCGGAGAAAGTTACCCGCATAAAAGATGATCAGGCTGTCCTTCAATTCTGAAGCATCAATAAGGTAAGTCGAAGTCATTACAACATAGGAATTTCAAACTTAGTAAGTCAGTCCATTTAAATAAAGCAACGGAACAAAATCTGACACAATTGAGAACAGGTACCTTTTAACTGTAAGCGGGCCGAGAAGTGTCAATAACAAAGGGGAACCATGGTACATTGATCCTGGAAACACGAAAAAGAGTCTAAGATTTTTTACACAGCACTAAACAATAATATAAATTGATCCAATGAACGAATCTGGAAATGGAAATACCAGCATAGGGTGAAACTGACGACTGCTTCAACCAGTAACCCTCAGCCACTGCGAAAAGAGAAGTTGAAGTTGATAAGAAAGCATGGATATAGGAATTAAAGGTAGTTCAGGAAGAAGAAGAAGAAAAACATACGACGGCGGATGCTGGTGAGGGGGGTGGAGACTTCAGGGCGAGAAGAGAGGTTGAGGTTTTTGGGAAAGTAAAGGAGAATAAGCCTGAACACGACGGAACCTATGACCCAAGTCCAGAACCATGGAACCTTCTTCTTCTTCGTCATCTTCGTCTACCTTTACGTGCTGCGTCTTCAGATCGGAACTTTGCAACTGCTTCTTCCCCTTGCCTCTGGCTTTTTCGGAGGAGGTATTCAACCAAAACGACTTTTACCGCTGTCGTTACGCTTTTTTATTTAGGCTTAATTACTCTAGGATGATATTTTGACAGGAGTATATCAATTTGGTTTAGTTTTAAAAAAAAATTGAATGTCTTTGGAATTTTTGGAAATATGTTTCAATTATGATCCTTTAAAAAAATATATTATTAAGATATTTTATGTGTTAATTTGTATTTTTTTTATTTTTTTTAATTATTATCACATGTAAGGTATCTGTGTGACACATAACACGATTTGATGTTACTTCATTATCATGTATAGGGATATAAAAAAGTGGGTACGGTATGGGTAATAGTTCTCTCATATTCTACCGAGATAAATATATATCATATCTCGTACCTGTACCTAGATCTGTACGAATATTTGTTATGCAGATATCCACATAATGTTTTAATATACACGGGTATCCGCAAAGATTTACAAAAGAAAAATTTAATATTTAACAATATATTTTAACCATAAATTCAAATAAAAATACAATGTAAAATATTTATAAATTTCAAACAAAGTGCAAATAACACATTTAAATAGTGTTGAATTACAATTTACAAAAAAAATGAATTTTTTTAAAACCAAATGATAAAAAATAACCCATTCAACTTCAATGTGTTAATGTTTTTTAATTAAAATTAAAATATAACGGGTACAGGTATCATGGGTACGAATAATATGATACTCGTACACACTCTATTAACATGCGGATATTACAAATAATCGTACTCGTTATCCGCTGGTATCCATTTACAATATTCATTTTTTACTCGTTGCGGATTTGATCCGTGGATACATATTTTTTTGACATCCCTAACCATATGTCATTGTATTGCTTTCAATTTAGTCTTTATATATGTTTTCTTCCATTCAATTTAAGATTTAGGCTCCTACTATCGTCTCTTTGATCCAATTTTTTTTTTCTTCAAAATATAGTAATATTGTTCCTCTTTAGACCAAGTTTATTATTTATATAAATATTATACTAATATATTTTACTAAAAAAAAAATTAACATATTATATTATTGCATATTATTAACTCATGTTTTGTTTATTATTGATTTTTTTTTTCAAAATAGAACAATATTATCTTTCTCAAATTTGAGACCAAATATATTATATGTATGAATATTATACTAATAATTTTTATTAAAAATGACTTTTTAACATATTACATTATTGTATATTATTAACTCATATTTTGTTAATAATTTATTTTACTACTAAATTTTAATTTGAAAATCACTACTTAATTTTGTAAAAATATTTATACTTAATTAATTTTAATTTTATAAAAAAACAAATTTCGATTATAAAAAAAACTGTAAAAAATTGAATTAAAAGAGACAGACCAAATATATTATTTGTATGAATATTATACTAATATTTTTTATTAAAAATGAATTTTTAACATATTATATTATTGTATATTATAAACTCATATTTTGATTAATCATTTCTTTAACCACTAAAATTTAATATGAAAAACAATACTTAATTTTGTTCAAATATTTATACTTAATTAGTTTTAATCTGTTAACAAAACCTGGATTAAAAAAAAATTCGATTATTAAAAAAAACTGCAATAAAATTGAATCAAAGAAACATAAGTAGAGATTAAATTATATCAAATAGACATATATAGACACAAAACTGAAATCAAGACACTGACACTTACACGTGACATTGCCCTAACACGTGGCAACAATTTTTTTGTAAATATATATATATATATATATATATATATATATAATTAAAAAATTTTAAAAAAAATTAAAAACACACACATGACACGTGGCGTGTTGTTAACATGTTGGTAACTTTTTTCTTAAAGTGGACTTAATTGAGACATTTTTAAAAAAATTGTGGTGTAATTGAAACTTTTTTAAAAGCAGGACCAAATTGAAACACCTTTGTCAAAGTAGAGACCATTTAAGTAATTAAACTTAGTAAAAACATATCCACCAAAATATAAAGGTTAGAATATTGTTACTCATTTTAGTATCAAAAACTTAAATAGGTTCCCTCAGTATCTATAACAATACATAAAGATGATTCATTGTTTTGTGTCCACATTTCAAAATACCAATTTTACTCTTTAACATATAATTATTTATTACATTATTGAGAATTGACAGTTACTTTTACAAGTTTTTTTACACAATCGTCTATCTCTGATTCTTCTCTTTTTCTCTATTTATCAATTATTCTTTCATATTTTCTGATATATTTCACTTTATTTTTAATAAATATAATTTAATTTTATATATTAACTTAAAAATAGTACATTATAATCACGCATATTTAGATGCGTACACACAGGCACAACATTACATAGTTCTCAATTGACATTAAATAAAAGTAATCATAGTTCATACCAACAAATAACATTAGACAACAAAATAAATCTTAATAATCTATTCACAAATAATAATATTGGTGTGATGATTAAAAAATAACCCCGACAAACACACACACATACACATACACACATATATATATATATATATATATATATATATATATATATATATATATATATAATTCATATTCACTAAAAAATATTTTTCCCAACATTGGCTTCAAAAATCCTAACTAATATTGAAAAAGAAATAACAACAACTACAGAAATATTCAAATAGTTTAAATAAAGAAAAAAATGGTATCACTTACAATAAAGAAAATAACAATTTACATAAATTAAGCTAAATTAAGAGATAAGTTATTCATATTCATTTGTCACACGTTATAACACTTTTCGATCAATATAATATAATATTATTAAACAACAGAGTTTTACATTGTGCAAAACTTACAATTTTTCATAATTTTCTAAAATCAATTCACAAACTAAAATTTATCCTTCCACCACTCAAATCTCACTGATACTCACAAAATGGTCATCAATTTCCTAATTGTATCTATGCTCTACAAAGAAGATATAATTTTAGTCATCCAACCTGAGGTAATGTTGACTCACATTTGCTCGAACAACATGATACCATGTTGACCAAGACGTAACATAAGCGATAACCAATTAAATTAAGATCATGATTAAAACACATTAGCATGATATTAAGTTAATTAAAGTGATTAATCATGTAGACCATACCCATCTATGTAAAAGTCTATAAACACAATATAAATAACACACACGGTCAATTAATTATGTTTTATTATTACATTTACTATCATATGATGCACTTAGTTGACTTAAGCCATTGAGTGTCTTTTGCAAGCATTAGTGGTGATAATGTGGGTTTGGTCTGGTGGGTCGACCCGCAAAAAAAAATGCGGGACAAGTTTAGACATTAAGCTCAATGGTCCCCAAAAGTCTAATCCGCATAACTCGTAGTCCGTGCAGACTGGCCTACGACCTGTATTAAAAAAATAACTTGTACTTATGTATATTGATTACTTTCCTTCGAGACTTTTGCATGAACTTTCCCAATTTTTGCATGAGTGGAAAAGTGTTATGTATGTTTAAATGTGCTAAAAATTTGAAGAATACATCGTGTATGTCAAAATACAAATATGAATATGATGAAAATGTTGAATTATCATTTTGTCATTCAACTCCCAAAAGTCTTTGCTTAACTTTGTGAACTTGTTAAAGTTTTCAAATTTGTTGAACATTAAACATTTTATCATAAGAATTTAAAAAAAAGGTTAGTTTGCAGGTCAAAACTTATGCAGATGAACCAGACTTTTCAGCCGAATTTTCAACGCAGAACAAGCCTAAATAAACTGGGTCGGCCAACCCTAACACACAGACTCCTTTCAATCCTAAGGACACGTGGACCTAAAACATCTCTACTAGGGATGTCAACGGGGCGGGTAGGGTACGGGTAGTAGCTCCCCCGTACCCTACCCGCTGGATAAATATTCGCCCCGTACCCGTACCCATATCCGTCGGGTATCCGTTATGCGGGTACCCGTCTATTTTTTCATATCCGTGGGTATCCACGGGTACCCGCGGGTATTTACAATAATATTTAAAAAAATAAATATTTAACCATAATTAGTGTTTGGATTAACAAGTCCCCTTTCTCCGATTGATTCTTGAAAAACAAACAAATAAAAAATCAACTACCAATTTATATTGTAGTTTATTTTTGAATAAAATATTAAAGAAATTACTAACTTACCAATTTCCACCTCTTGCAACATTGTATAAAGTTTCATGTTGTCCAATTTTAATCTAGAAGAGCCTTAAAACATAAGAAGTTACATAAGAAGTTCAGTAAAAATTTCTAACAATCACTTAATTAAAATATCTAAGTAAACGTGTTGGTCCATAACAGATATTGGAGACACATCAATGCCTCCACAGTATCTGGAAGTAATTTATTCTGTTGTGGGGTAAGAATCTGACCACCATTATTGAATAAAGACTCATAATATTTTCTACTAATATATATATATATATATATATATATATATATATATATATATATATATATATATATATATATATATATATATAATGTGTATTTTTCTGAATTAAAGTTTAACGGGTACGGGTATCCACGAATACGGATACTATGATACCCGTACCCGCCCCGTTAACATGCGGGTATCAAAAATATCCGTACTCGCGGATATCTATTTTTAATATTCATTTCCTACCCGTTGTAGGTTTTATCAGCGGATACCCGCAGGTATGGATTTTTTTGACATCCCTATTCTCTACCTAAACATAAAGTTAGAGATTATGATACATTTGAAGAATTTTCTACTAAGATCTTTACATGATATATTTGATCTTGTACGAACAATATTTATACACAAATCTAGTAATTAAATATTCTATTAAACCTTGAACATAATTGTGTTACAATAACAACAAAAAATATATATTAAATTAAACACATCAATTTGATCTCTGCACAATATTTCAAGTTTTAAGAACTGTTTTTTTTTTTTTTAAAAAAACTTATTTCTTCAAACATAATTTACCTTAGAATTTTAGTGTTCTCCAACACACAACTGTACCACCTCAAACAACATAATTATAAAATGTTCATAGAACCTAACATTTAAATCTCAACTGATCTATACATAAAATTCTTCCATGGAATTAAATGTCAAGAAAACTTTCATATGCAACCAACACAAAAGAAAAGAAGAATTGAAATTTATGAAAAAATAAAAAATTCATTTTAGTTAGAATTAATTATTGTGATGACGTTATCACAAATTACTTAAAAATTACAGTAACCAAAGAGGTATAACTCATCTTTTTAATTTTAAAATATAATTAAAGATAAAATAACAAATAAATAAATAAATATATATATATATATATATATATATATATATATATATATATATATATATATATATATATATATATTATTAAGTAAGGAAAGAGGTATTTTTTGTTTTTCTTTACAAAAATAAAATAAGGTAATCTACTAAAATTATATTACGTTGTTCAAATACGAGTGCTTTAGAGTATGCTTTATAGTATGTTTTATCGTTTGAAATGTGTCTGTAATTGTTCTCAATATTTGGATAACTCATCTTTTTAATTTTAAAATATAACTAAAGATAAAATAACTATATATATATATATAATATGGATTAGTTTTATTTGTATACTGTTATAAAAATAATATTTTTAAGTGTTAAAAATGAATATTTTTAAGTATTGAAAATGGTTTTAGTTTATGTGTGATTTTTAAATTTTAAAAATTATTTGTTAAATAATGTTTCAAACTAGTATTTAAAAACTAGTATTTAAATTGTGTAATATCTAAGAAAAATTTAACCCCGTAGGTCGAAAATAGTAGATCTATTTATTTATTAAACTTAAAAAGTACATCTTTTGATTTTAAAATTAATGATTAGATAAAAATAAAGCTATAAATTATATATATATATATATATATATATATATATATATATATATATAAAAAATACTTGCGTGCATTCTTGTAAAAAATAATAAAATTAATAATAATATTTTTATTATTATAATTTAATTATAAAGAGTTTAATTTATTTTGTTGAAAAATGTTTATTTAAAAATTATAAAATTAAATAAAATGTCAAATTGATAAAAACAATTAAATTAAAGAAATTATTATTTGAAGAGTAAAATTGATAAAAATAATAATTTTAATTTAAAAAAATTTATTTAAAAGATAAAATTAGAAATAAAATATAGACATCAATCAGAAATTTTTTTTATATATAGGTATATTTAGATGTAATACACGATGAATACAAGTTAACCTAATTAGTAAAATATTAAATAGGATTTACAGATAGATTTCGATTACAAATAACAGGAATCCGTTGCATAGATATCTTTCCTAAACTATTGATTACAAAACTAGTTTTAATCATACAGAATCCATGATAGAAAATAGAATAAGTCATTTTATTTGATACATTGAAATATTTTTTAAATAAATTAATAAATAAATTATAAAATAGTTGATTAAAAACCGAATAATTAAAAATTTAAAAAATATATGATTTAGAAACACAAGAAAAATACTAGAATTAGGTGATAAATTGACATATCTTCAAATAACCAATATATTAATATTTTAATCATATTTCTTTTATATTTCAATACCATGTAAAATAAAATACATTCAATTTATAACTTATGATAATAATATAATAATATATTAATAATTTATATTACAATATAGTGCCAGTATATCATTTTTCTTGAATGATCATATATATATTATAGGCAAGTCTTAGGCATCTGTTGTAATTTAATCTCTCTCTCTCTCTCTCTCTCTCTATATATATATATATATATATATTAAATAAATTACAGTTTTAAAAATGATTTAAAAATATGAGTTTTTGTTAATTTATAAATTAAAAAAAGTATATAAAATAGTAATTTAAAAGAGTGATTTATTATTAGGTAGTTTTAAGAATGGTTTGAAAGAGTGATTTATGATTAAAAAAATAAATTTAAACACATACTAAAATGGATAGTTTTCAAAATAATTGATTAAACTTTAGTAACAGAAGATTAGAATATAATAACGGTTTGCCTCTACAACAAAGATTGAGATAAAAGAATAATAGAATAGTATATCCAAACATAAAACACAAAAATAAAACAGATTTATCTCAACTGAATACAAGAAACAGAAAACAAATAAAAAACAAATTTCAAACAATAAAATCAAAAGATAAAAAACAGGAAAAAAAATAGATAACAAACAAAAAACAAATCAAGCTCTATTATAAATCGAATTTAATTCATTGATTGATTAATATAGAGATTTGCATGTTATCAAATAATGAAAAAGTACGGTTTAACAAATAAAAAATAATTAGTACAAAGATAATAATTTAGTAATGTTTGAATTGATAATAATTAGGCAAATTAAAATCTTGAAAAATGTGGTAACTATATTTGATTTTTTTATTTTATTTTATTGAAACGTAGTTACAAAGTAATAAATTGGATGCGTGGAGGCATTTTGAGAGCATACTTGTCGAACAAGAGAAGAGTTGCAAAGAGATAGAAATAGCGAAAGCAAAGCAATTCCAAACACTTTCACCGTATTACGCACTCCAGAGGAAACTCTCACTCTAGAGGCCCACCCACCCCTTCTCACTCTCTCTCTCTCTATCTCTCACAGCACCTAATTTCTTTTTCTTTTTTCTTTTATTCAAAAACAAGACAAGGAATAAAAGCTCTGAATTTTGGATTGTCTTCTGTTTCATACAATTTCGATTGCAATGGCACGGCCTAATCAAGAGGCGGTTGAGACTTTCGTCAGCATCACTGGCTTGCCTGAGGCAGTAGCGTTGCAAAAACTCGAGGTATTTTCTCCTCTCTCTGTTTTTTTTTTCTTCCAATTGTGAAAGTGCTTAATAGGTTTTGATTGGGATCCAAAAGCACAAATTTTGACATAATTTGTAATAGTTGTTTAATTGATTAAAGTTAGGGTTTTGGGCATTGCTTGATCACTTTAGTTATTTTTTAATTGTTTATCAATGTTTATTACTTTTTGCTTTCAAATTATGTCAATGGGACTCGTTTGCATATCTATGTGTTTTTTAGGTGAAATCTGCTGTTATTCGGTTTTTTGTTTTTTTTTTCTCTCTAGCTCAAATATATAGATGGATTGTCTAATGTCTGATACTTTTTGGAGTCCTCCTTATATCCAGTTCATGGATATCGGCATAGAGGTGTAACTTTAGAACTTTAGTGAATGAACACATAAGTCCTCTTGTGAATAGGGTGCAAGCATTATTCTAGAAATATAGGAAATATGTTTTCTTTTGTTATTTTCATTTGTTTTTTTTTATCATTATATGAAGTTAAAAGTGGGGTTCAGTGTGCAGAAAAAACTTAAGTACTAGGACGACATGTTTCATCACTAATGAAAATGTTAGAAATCTGCTTTAGAGTAGCGAGTTCTGGTAAACGAACAATGAGGACCAATGACCCCAATGACCGAACTGATCTATTTTAGCCATTTGTCTGACCTCAGATGATTTTATTTCTATTAGATGCTTATACATGAGATTGAAATCTTCTTATTGCAATAATTTATTTTTTCATAAGTGATCAATTACTCTTCTGTGAGCTTTTTCTTTTCATTGCTCTACACAGATGATCTGATTGTTATCCTATAAAAGGATCGAGTGACCGGTTTATTTGTAGTTAACAAGTTATGTTTACTTTATGTAACTAAAGACTGAACAAGTTATCTTTACTTTATGTAACTAAAGACTGAATATATTTTCAGTGGGCTCAAGTGGTTATTTTTGTATATATCCTCTTCATTGTTTAAATATTATTTTATGTCAGGAGCATGGAGGTAATCTCAATGAAGCAGTCAATGCACATTTTAGTGAAGGAGACAGAAATTTAACGACTGGGTATACTCTCTTTTCCATTAGTAAGCAAGTGATCATTGAGAATATAACCCATTTTACTGGTATTACTGTTTAATGGTTGCATTTTAATTCTTTATTTTTGGAGTTTGATATTTTTTTAATTCCTTCGTGGCCAGCTCTCACAACAGCTCTGCTGCATTTCCTCAAGATGATTTCATGGATATAGATGATCAACACGATGCGGATGTTCAGAGAATTCCATCACTTCCAGCTTTAGCAGCAAATCTCAATCCGTTTTCTCTTCTTGATCCTACAATTGGGAGAGGTATATTTGGTACTCCTCTTGATTCAACTGTCCAGGCACCCTTTGTTACACATCCTAGAGAGGTGAGGGAGATTCCTATAGAGGTTAAGGATGGTAACCAATCCTCTACTCAATCTGGTCATCCATCCATTGAAGATGTCACTGGAACAGTTGATGCCGATGGTCCGGATATCCATGGGACTGTCATAATTGACAATGACGATGATGACACTCCACCTGCCCAGAGTGCACATCGAGATGAGCAAAACCATAAGATCTTGGCTGATACCTCACTCAATAGCAGTGCTAGACCTAGTGCTCCTGAATCTGAGAATTTACCAGATTATAACAATGAGATAGAAGAAGAAATGCTTCGAGCAGCCATTGAGGCTTCTAAACGGGAGGCTGAGGAAAATTACAGAAGTCACAAACTAGGCAGACAAACTGTATGTGTTTTTCTTGATGGATTTTCTTATGCTTTGGTAAACATGATGTCTGTGTTGGTATTTATTCTTCTCTTGGTGCAGGACTCAACTGAATCAGGATCACAGTCTAGGCAATCGTATTTGGAGGATCCCGAGCTTGCCCATGCAGTTTCATTGTCTCTGAAGGTATCCCTCTAATTTGTATTTTCTACATCATAACAGAGTTTTGAATTTTTTTTATCATTAGAAATTTCAAACCTGGATTGCTTCTAACAAATGAGTTTTCAGACAGCTGAGCAAGAAAAAGCATGGCGTGTACAGGGAGGAGATTCTGAATCTCCACCAGCCGGGCCATCTAAGTCATCAGAGGCTGGACTAGGGGAAGTGGCATCTAATGGAAGGTATGTTATCTCTTCTACTATGCTTGCTGTGCACCTGTAGCTGTTGCACACTGCTGCAATAAACTAAGTATTTCCTTCAAGGTATATTCTCTTAGATTGTCAAATTTGAAATGGGCAATTGTGGTCATTCTAGGTTGCAGGCAGGAAGCTTGTCCTTTCATGATGAAGCTGAAGATGTAGAGGAGCAGCCACTCGTTAGGAACAGATCTAGGCATATATCTTCAGGATCCACAGGATCAGTCAAAGATGTTGAATTTGCGGAGGCTAGCACACTACCAAGCACAGAGCCACAGGAGACCAGTAATCCTCCTCATAACAGAAATTCCTTCCCCTCTGATGAGGTATAGCCTTTAAAATTTTCCTTTTCAAAAAGAATTACTATGTTATTACTTGCCACGGCATTTCAACTTGTCCCTGCCTCTCAATTTCCAATGTCTGACTACAATGAGATTGCAGTGGGGTGGCATATCTTCAGAGGAGCATGATGAAGCAGTAATGCTTGAAGCTGCAATGTTTGGTGGAATCCCGGAAGGTACTGGATACCAGTATGCTTATGCACCACATGAGTTTATGCACGGTAGGGGTTCTAATCCTCGTCCCTCATATCCCTCATATCGCCCACCTTCTCCAACACTGGCAGCACAGCGTTTGATAAGGGAACAACAGGTATGTCTTGTTTCTCAAATAGTTTGGAGTTGTTGGTTGTTGATGGTCTAATTGTAGCTCTTGCTGTCTGTTTGTTCATGCAGGATGATGAATATCTTGCATCATTACGAGCAGACAGAGAAAAAGAATTGAAGGCCAGAGAAGAAGCTGAGGCTGCTCTTGAAGAGGAAAGGCGGAGAGCAGAAGAAACTCGCAGGAAATTGCAGGAAGAGCAGGTAGTGCAATTATAACTGATAGCACTTTTTTCTCTTGCCCCATGCTTCAATCCTCCTACCCGGTTGCTGATTGGAGTCTGGTTTTAGTCTTCACACTCACTAGAAATGGCCTTTATAGCTAACTTGCTAGAGTTACAATATCGATTTTGAGGCATATTTTCCAATATTGTATCGCCTATAGAATGGGTTATCTCCACTTAATTGAAGGAGTGAATGTTAACAGAACTTAGAGACTCTTTAACTAGTATTCAAAAATAAAAATTCTGGTATAAATATCTCAGTTAAGAATCGGTCCATACTTGGTCCCAGAAAAAAATCTGTATTTCGTATTATGTACTTGTTCTGTATCCTGGATGTGTAGCCTTGGGCAGTTCCTTGCTATAAATTGATTCTGTCTTAGGTAAAAAGAAAACAAACATTTTCAAATTGCTTACTATTGCATTTTGCATAAATTGTCAGGAATTGGAAACTCAATTAGCCGCCAAAGAAGTTTCCCTGCCCCCAGAACCATCATCAGATGATGATAACGCTGTTAATTTGCTGGTAAAAATGCCAGATGGCAACCGTCGTGGACGCCGATTCCTAAGATCTAATAGGCTACAGGTGATGTTCTGTTAGGAAGTTTCGTTCTCCCCCTTTTTTTTTGTGCACAATTGTTCTAATCTTGCTTTCCTTCCGGAAATTTTCAGTCTCTGTTCGACTTCATAGACATTGGTAGGGTGGTGAAACCGGGAAGTTACAGACTGGTAAGAAATACCATTACCTTTCAGTATTATTATTGATACTAATTTTTCTGGGAGATGGTTGATGTGTACTGTAATTTTAATGTGATTGTCTTGGATGTTATTGTTGGGACAGGTGAGACCATATCCTAGGCGTGCTTTTAGTGATGAAGAAAGTGCTGCAACCCTGGCTGAACTTGGCCTAACCAACAAGCAAGAAGCTTTGTTTTTGGAGTTAATCTGATGCATTGTTGGAATTTGCTACAAAACAAACTATTTGAGTTTTTAGTTTATTAAAACTAAAATATGAACCCCACAATTCACAGACGGATGTGACATTTTAGTTTAATCTGGGTTTGTACTGTCCGGGTGATGCAATTTATAAATTTACAGATCTACATGAAATACAGTACTGTCAGTTTTACTTGTGATTACTAAATCCTTATTTCCATTATTTGTATGTTTTGCGGTAAGATTGAAATAATTCATGATTAATGAAATTGCAGATGTTCCATTATGTGCCCACCTTCTTTTTCAAAGAATTCTAACTCCAATTTAAAGGCTACTTGTGCTCTATTCATATTTTTAGTACATATAAAAAAAAAAGTCAAGCTTACTTGTACCATAAGATCACTTAAGAGATATAATGAATTATTGTACAAAGCACCTAATACTTAATAGACTTTTAATTATAGGTTATTCTTTAAAGGTCAGCTCTTAGAGGTGTCTCCATAATTTTGTTTTGGTTCAACTAAGGGAAAAATACCTAAATAGAAAGCATTCATTTTACTTTTATTTTTGGCTAAATCTAGAACAAACTAATTCAATCAAGAATTAGGTAGCTTGGTTTTGTTAATAACATTTATAATATTTTTCCATTGATAAATAAATGGATAAGGGATTCGTACTGCTTAATTCAAATAATTTCTTTTAACTAATATATCTATATATCTATATATATATATATATATATATATATATATATATTCG
>Ga0214543_1006155_pt1 | contig 21557 bp, 7 predicted proteins | sample CNSS2metaG_FD_160094 | JGI IMG/M metagenome (GOLD analysis project Ga0214543, IMG submission 160094) | Root nodule microbial communities from cowpea collected in UCLA plant growth center, Los Angeles, California, USA - CNSS2 | ecosystem: Host-associated > Plants > Roots > Nodule | place: USA... | reverse complement strand
GCGAAGAGGGGAATTTGCGCTTGGAGAGTGATTTGCGATTGAAGCTTCGAGATTGCGCTTGGAACCACGAATATGAGACCCACCGCAACTTGGTTGCCCCCAACTATTACAGCAAGAGGAGGAAGACGAATGGTGACGAGACATACCTCTCAAACACGAATTCCGAATCACCAACTGGATTGTGCACAAGTTTCTTGCTGGGCACAATTTTGCTTGAAACCTCTCAAACCTTAATTTCTTCCCCAAATCAATTTCACTAACTTTTAAACCTACAACGGCCGTAAAATTTCACTGTGCCAACGTCACTGCCTGCCGAAAATTTGACACGTAACCCAAACAGTTTCACCGTGTCACTTTCCGTTAACAATTTTAACACCGTTTGCCAAAAGGAATCGATTGAATGCGATTTTACAAAAATGAGGACCAAATTGAACAAACAACGAAAATATGGATCAAATTGAATAATTTTGACAAAAATAGGGACCAAATGTATATTTAAGCCTATAAAAATTAAGGTATAGTTTACACTATTGCCTCCTTTAGGAATTTTCTCTCCTGAAACCCGGTCTCCTTCGATAGCTAGTACCGCCATTTGAGTCTTTGTGTTGCTTCGCACTTTCTCTCAACGATCCAACAATTCAACGGCACTGTTTTGTGAATTCATATTGTACGTTTCTCTTTTACATCCTTTTTATTTTGCTTTAAAAACTAAACTAGGAATAATTGACATTTTATTTGTAAATTATTGTTGCAAACTTGCAAATAGAAATATTGAAAATCTACATGGTGATGTCTTTCATCTTATGTAATAGTAGCACTTGTGAGTTAGGTGGTTCATCCCTTTTAGTTCAAAATATTCAGAAAAATTTATGTTTTCTTGTACTCCTGAATTTCCATTGTCTCAATTTATCATCTGATTTTTTTAGGGTAAAATGGATGCCAACTTGTCACCGGCTGGTTTAGATAAAGAACAGGTAGGTGCTTTTCTCTTCCTTGAATTTTTCGAAAACTGATCTTGATGTTGTTAATTTGAAACACCAATATGATTTCATATTTAAATTTTATCTTTTTGCTGTTCTTTTATCATTTAGTTTCATGTGTTTGTATGTGTTTCAATAATTCACGTGGTAATGGAGCAGATATTTGGAATAGCTGAAAAGGAGATGGAATATAGGGTCGAACTATTCAACAAGTAGGTTCCTTCTCTAGTTTGCCTTTGTTCGCAAGTATACCGTAGAATCGGACTGCATTTTTTTTTTCGAGTAGATTTCTTGGTGGCATATCTCAATTGCCTAATCTTTTGTTGTTTTTAATCTTCAGGATCACCCACAGCTGTTTCAATAAATGCGTTGACAATAGGTAGGAAAACTCTTTCTGATTGTGTGAACTGCTTGAGCATGCTTGATGAGTTTCAAATGGAGATTAGTTTCTCATAGAGACGATAATATGTTTGTCACATTATTTTTCCAGGTACAAGGAATCTGAGCTAAATATGGGTGAAAATAGTTGCACTGATCGCTGTGTTTCAAAATACTGGCAGGTAAGATTTTTACGAATTTTACTTTTATATGTATCACTGCCACATTTTGAGTTCTCTATTATTGGTTATTCTTTTCTCATCAAATTCAATATTATGCTTTAGTTTCTCAGAAATCTTAATGGGGTTTTAGTACTTGGTTAGATGTGTGCTCCTCATTTAAAATTTCTGTTTGGACTTTAATATTCATGATAATTTTGCACAAGGCAAGGCAAATTAAGTATAGATGGATCATGGAAGCTCTGATTTCAATATGGCTTTTGCTTTTGAAATCATGGGAGACTGCAAATGTTGAGTGTAGTGATTGTCTTATTGTCTTAGCAGTTTTCTTGTGTTTGTTAGGTGACTAATCTAATTGGTCAGCTGCTTGGTTCTGGGAAGCATCCGATGTAATGCAAGAGTAGGGTTATGTTTCCAGTTAGCTACATCTACCATAGTAATAGTTGCTTCCAAGGAAGCGTTAATTTAATACTGTGTAAGGTCTTTATTTTTGTTCATGACTATTCTGAGGTCAATTTTGTTAAGAGAGGAATTGATGATTAGCTTTTGAGGTTGTTCCCTGCAATGAAAAGGAACCAGTGATCGTTCCCTGCAATCTTACATTTTTACGTTGTATTTGTTGCAAACAAAAGCTTGATTCTATATTTCATTTCATATACATACGAGACTATGAGTACAGAGACTTTCTCTGTACATATTATGAAGCAGAGATAGATTTTTCAACCAGTGCCTATTCTTTCAGAAGAATTTGCATGCGATTAAAAAAGCCAATGAAAGCCTCTCACTTAAACCTAATTAGCAACTACCACTGCAACCTATAGGCTTGTGTGCAGTTATTATGAGCTCCTTAGGAACTCCCAAGGTCCTGATCCTGTTCCAATCCTGCATCAACATATTTCATTCATCAGTCAAATAGAAGGAAAACATTAGAAATAAAAACCCTTGAAATTACCATTACCTCAAGAAGCCAGCAAATGCTCTAAGACCCATATATATGGTCAAAGCAACCCAAATACCAATGAAACCACCCGCGGATGATAAAATAAGGAGACAAATAATGCTTAGAATTGCCACCACAACCTGAGAGTTACCACAATTAAGTAAAGCCATTGAATGTTATTTATCATAATCATAATATCAACATTAAAACATTAAGAAAAACACACCATGGAGAAGGCTGAATATGCAAAATCAGAAGCTCCAAAGTTGACACCATCAAATACAAATGCTAAAGAATTCAAGGGTTGAGTGACAGCCACAAACTGGTAAAAGAATGAACATGAAAGTGAGTCTCCCTGGGGTTGGTAATCAAGATAGGTTACCAGTATCCTTCCCAATTTGAAAACCAATAATTACCGGGATCCCAATTTGAATGAGGTGGAGCACATCAGCATCTTTTGTAAATATTTTAGCACCAAAGTGCAATCCTGTTCCAAGAATGAATGCAAGTGCCAATCCTAGAACCAAACCCATCTGCAATATAATAGTGTGTCACATTTACAAAATACATGTCTTGTGAAAGATGAACATTTCATTTATCATTCTACAGCACCTGCACAACTCGGGATGCGGTTGCCGATGCCCTATTGAAGTCCTTATTAGCAAATGCACCAGCAAGAATAGCCTGAAACCAACATGATAAATGGCATTTTACCAAGAATTTGGAGTATCACAAGCATGTAATAAGATTCACTTAGCAGAAAACATGTGATAATTATAGCTTCTATAGTTCATTTCATACCAAAACAATCTCTTTCAAATTTAATCACTTTCCTGTTCACATTTAATCGTTTTTCTCATACAAGACAATGTTATTAAAGTTGAGGTTGTTGATATTTTAGACAATATTTTGGTATGAAACCATCATGAAGCAACATAGCAAGGCATTTATTATATCTAACCTGCCCTGCAACTGCCAGACCATCAGCAAGAAGAGACACTGCCAACCAAACCTGCAGACAAACTTGAAATGCAGCCATGGACGTTGATCCTTGCCGTGCAGCTAATGATGCAGCCAGTGTCACACAGAATGTTACAGCGACGACTCTCATTAATAATAGAAAACCTGGTTGACAACAATAAATTACGAAAGGACAAACAAAGGTGTAAGTCTCTATCCTGAAGTGTTAGTTGTTAATCTATTAGAAAGCCATTAGTAGAAGTATCAATTTGAATGATATGGATAAAACAAAACACCATAGATCTCATTAATAATAGAAAACCTGGTTGACAACAATAAATTACGAAAGGACAAACAAAGGTGTAAGTCTCTATCCTGAAGTGTTAGTTGTTAATCTATTAGAAAGCCATTAGTAGAAGTATCAATTTGAATGATATGGATAAAACAAAACACCATAGAAATTTCTGTAAGAAAATTTTGACTCTCACCATTTTTAAGAAAACGGTCTAATTGCAGATGCTTTATGCTTGGAGGTATAAGGTCAACTTGTTCCAACAACCTCCACAGGAGTATAGCTGAAATTAGGTACCTACACAGTTAATTTGAAAACAAAGGATAATTAGGATCAAAAGAAGCAAAAGGAAAACACAATGCAATTTATTAGATAGGTCTGCATAAAAGTACTTTGCAGAGTCTTCCATACTTATAACATTTGAATTACAGTTAAACAAAACATACTGAGATATAACGTGGGCAATGGCTGCACCACTGACACCCAAGCGGAATACAAACATGAATAAAGGATCCAATGCTATGTTAGTTGCATCTCCTGCCACTGGATAAATCAAGGGAAGAGTAATTATAATCATATAATAGCAGGAAATTGTGATTTGTGACACTTAATCAATGATAATTTGAGTTTGTGAATGTATACCAGTCGCATATAAAGGTGTTTTCGTGTCTTTAAATCCTCGGAACACTCCTTGCATTGCCAAGGAGAGAAGAACAGCAGGAGCACCGAGGGACCTCAATCTCAGATACTGTTGTGCAGGATGTAGCATAGCAGAGTCCTGTATCAATAATTCATATTACTCATGCTCAAATAAGATCAAACAACTATAGGAACAAGTTAAAATGAACACCAAGTGCTATAATCCTAAAAGTAACATTTCTTAACACAAGGGTACTTACAGAATTTACTCCCATGAAGTTCAATAAAGGTTTTGCCGCAGATATAAGAAATATTGCTTGGATGAGGCCAAGTATACCACCGATAAATAATGCCGATGAAGCTGAAGGGATATGCCTTCTCTTGTGTTCCTCCTTAACTATATTAAAAGATTCACCAACAGAATCTGAATTGTGAACATTTGTACCTGCAACTGATCAAGAAAATGAAAAGGTCTTGATGGAAATGCACAAAACCTTTTATTGGTTTTCCTACATAGCAATAGATCATTGCTCTTGAGCAGAAGCCAAGAAAACTTGCCAGAAACCAAACCTATTACAAAAGAATGGCAGAATAGTATGGTACCTCTCTGTGGTAATAACTCTTTGGTTTCAGTATCCACAGGCCCACCAGCTTCCAAGCATTTACCCTCCTCTATCTGAGGACTTACTCCACTAAGGGTATCTTCCTCAGCCACAAAAGAGGTGGTGACACTGACAAGTGGGAATATTGCAATCCTTGATACTTGATTGAAGAGAGCTATTGAAACTCCTACAGCAGCAAGCTCCACTGGCCCTGCACGAACCAATAGTTGCACAAGGCATTCAAATACATGTTGATAACCATGTCAGTTGATAAACTGTCATGCACACCTATTGTTTGAAATAAGAGATGTGTAATAAGCTCAAATTGATAAACCAATAACAGAACATACCTATTTGGCCAATAAATGCTGTGTCAACCAATGAAGCAATAGGATCAGCTGTCAAAGCCATTGCTGCAGGCAATGCAATTGACAAAATTTCCCGACCAAGACTGTCTGCTTTAAAAACCAGTCTGCAATGAGAAAAAAAATCAAGCGTTCATCGTAACAGCTCAGCAAGGACATGAAACTAGAATTGTCAACCACGCCGTGAAACTAACATCATTAAAATACGTACAACAGATGGAAAATTTTCAGAAAAAAAAAAAAAAAAAAAAATAAAAAAAAAAATATTAATTAAAAAACAAAACAAAAAAAAAATTTTAAAAAAAAAAAAAAAAAAAACATGTTAACTGTGCAGTTTCTGTTTAATGAACAACACTATTCCTTTGGCCTTTGAAGTTAGAACTTACGATCTTCAGACAGATATGTTCTACTACTACAGAAATGCTACAAGAACATAAACATATCATACCTTGCATCCTTAAAGAAAGTGCAAATTGGAATTCTCCTCCAATCACCTAATGAATACATAGTCTCTTTCTCAGCCATCTTCGATAAGCCAAAATGACTTTGTTGTTTAAGACCACTTATTGAGGATGCTGATACATAACTAACTGAAGGGATACCGAAGGAGCTCCAATATCAAACATGCGCTAACGTTTTTGCTTGAACATTAACGCTTCGAAGCTGCGTAATATCTTGGTATTTATGTGGTTAAATACACACCAACCAATCAAGTCAAATCATAATGGAATAGGGAAAGACTCCACAGTGATAAAAAGTTGGCAAAGGAGATGCCCTTTTATATTCTGCCCCTATAGCATAGAATAGTCCTTCTCACTAACAATGAGAAAAACCACTAACTATAATAAAGAATGAAAGTGGCACTAAAATGCTAAAAAAAGTTCACAGAAAAGCCTCACCCACATGAAACCTCCGGTCAAGTGAGTTTCCCTCAAGAACAGGAGACACTAAATTCGGTTACTTAAGATAAAAATTCAAACTTTGGAATTTGGGTTTGAAAGAAAGCCAAGCCAACCAATTATAAGCAACGCAGGCAAACAAAAACTCTGATTTTTGTCGCACCCGAAAACGTGATTCACTTGCGTGAGGTACCGCACTTAGACGAAATTAAAGGGTTGAAACTCCGCATTAAGAAGTTTAACTCTAGCTTTGAAATAAAGCACCGGTACCTTGAAGTTAACAACAACGGAAGTAGCCCATCAGTGCATGAAGCGTATCACAAAATATGCATGCGAGAATGATAATGGAAGAGCGAGAACAGAAGAAAAAACGCTGGAAGTAGAAAGAGTGTTGTGGTGGAGAAAAAGTGGAACAGAGACATAATGTGGGCCAAATTAGGTTGATCTGTGAGTTTGTCGGGGCACCTCAGAGAAGAAGAGAAGGTGAGAAAGTGAGAAAGTGCGTTGTTCAATTCAATGATGTTACTCAATCGGCACCTCTTATGTAGAATGAATTGTTAGAACATGTGGCACTACTATAATCCACAGAAAACGGTTCATTCATGTCAAAAGTCTTGAAGTTGCACTTCATACTTACCAACATTGCCACGTGTCCTACCATATTCGCACAATTAGGACAACATTATTTTTATATTTATTATTATTATTACTAGCTTACAAACGCTATGACATCTTTATATATACATTTTTTAAATATAAATAATAGTATTTTAGTAGATGATAATAATGTAATATTATTAAGTTAATATATAAAATAAATTTATATTTATTAAAAATGAAATGAAATGTTAAAAATAAAATAAAATGAATAGAAAAATTAATTGTTGATGAATAAAAAAATAAATAAAATAAACAATTTTATAGAAAATAAGTAAAAATAATCATTAATTTTAAAAAATAATAAATAATTATATTATAAAGGATAAAATTAATATTATAAAATATGAACATAAAAAAGGAATCTTCTTTATAATTGTTATAGATTATTGTTGAAATTCATTCAAAATTATATGACGTTTAATCTCATTATAATAAACTTTAATTAGTAAAATTACTTTTATCGGAAAAAAACGTTTTCAAGATGTATACATCAATATATATATATATATATATATATATATATATATTAAATGAATTATTTAATATAATGATATTTTTAATTTAGAGATAGATCTAATTGAAAATAGTGAATCAGTTTATTGAAAAATAAATTAAATATTTCCTTTTGTGTTATTTTAATTAAATAATTTTATATTTTCTAAATAAAAATAAATTATTTTTTATTAATGTAATACAAAATATGAATCTGTTAATATAAAGTTAATAGATATTTGGGTGCCGTGAAGAAATGTATAAAACGAAAAAGATTGAGTTTTCGCTTTCCATGCAAAGTTAGGCTAATATGATAAAGAGAATCAGAATTTAGAACCACAAAGCTTAAGCCATTATTACGAATTATGAAGCATTGGTGACACATAAATACAGGTGTAAACCCTTAATACAAGTCATAAATTAAGACTTTTCGGGTCAATACTTGAATTTGGGTCCAGGAAGAAAATATGTGGTGAAAGAAGACTAGATTTGAACCACCCAGAAAGTGATAATTGATTTGAAAACAAAAATAATAATCTTTTATTCTTGTTATGAAATTTACTTTCCTGTTTTGATTGAAACAACTTCAACGACACTTGTTTTTATCTCTTTATTAAGTGAATTTTAAAATTAGTTAAATTTAAAATTTTAGACCAATTTAATCATTTATCTTTAAAAATATATGAATTTAATTATTTTAATCAAACTTTATTAAGTTTATTTAACATTTCAAACGCATTTCATAATAATATTTAACTTAATATGAAAGCAAAAATTGTGTCAAACAATATAAACAATTTAAATACAATTCTAAAAATGTGTATGAAACATCAAATAAACATACCAAAATTTGATTAAAATAATTAAATTCACGTATTTTGAAAAATAAATGATTAAATTGGTCCAAAATTTTGAAATTAATTAATTTTAAAATTCACTTAAATTTAAGAGACTAAAATCATATTTAACTCATATTTTTATAATTTTATTAATTTTTCTTCTCTTTTTTCCATTACGGTTTCTGTTTTGAATAAAGCGTAATTGACAAGGGAAGAATCCGCAGCCAAAATAATTGCGTGTGGTCCATCCAAATTCCTGAAGGAATTTGCGTTGCACTTTCCTTTCATTTTAGAATAATGTAGAAGAGAATAAGATTGTTTTGTAGCCATTTAAAATTATTTTTAAATTCACTGTGTTTTTCTTTTTATTGTTCAGAATCACTTTTTTTCTCTTAAGATAAATAGCTTAAAATTTATATTTATATTTAAAATCTTTGCTCTCTCTGAGTTTATTTATTTATTTTTTTTACTAATACAGTGTCATATTAATTTCTTTTGAGTTTTATTGAAAAAAGTAATTCTAATAAAGTAAACCATCTATAATCAGAAGTATCAGCCGTTTTAATCTTCCAAATGTGGTCTAACAAATTTTAGTAATCAGAAATTAACAATCAATTGTCATTTCCTTCATTATATTACACCGTTTCTTAATTTCCATATCCACTCGTTAAGTTATTTTTAGATTTTATTCTGTATTAGTTAATTTAGCAAATTGAAGTTATTTCTAACTATAAAGTGATATGCAGACAAAATTGATGACGATTACTTTCTATCACGCTTTTTAATAAAAAATAATACTTTATGTTTGTTATTTTTAAATTTTAATAGAATATTTTTTTAATGAAAAAAACATCTCAAACAACTATTATAACTGAATAGAGAGAATAATAAAATGTTAATAAAAAATGTTCTGTTGACTAATTTGTTAGAATGAAAACAATCCATTTCACGAGAGATTTTATTTCCTATTTTTTGTTTTATTTCCTCTAAATTTAAAAATATTTTCTATTTCTTTCCTAAATTTGATGAGATAAATATTGTAAGATATTCTTGTTATATTTAATAGCAGAATAATAAATATTCACTGTTTTAGTATATAAAACTTTAAATAACATTAAAATGTCATTTCAAAATTAAAAGAAAAAAAATAAAATATTCAAGTTAATCCAGAAAAAAAGAAGGACAGTGATTAATAGGTACCTCATTAAATTTTAATATCCGTAAACAAATTTTGTTTACATATACAAGTTCTTTTATATTAAATATAAAACAAATTTTATCATTACTTGTCAAATATTACATACTGTTATAAATAATTTTTTGGCATAAAGTTTATGTACGGAAGTCATAATTTTAGAAAGAAAACTAATTTTATACACAAGAATTTGTAAATAACGTAGAAAAAACAATTTGAAAATAAAAAACTTCTCTACTTTTATCACTACTTTCTTTCCAATACTTTGTCCTATAAATCTTTTACAATGACTACAACAATGTTTGGATCTAGTGAAAAGTATTCACATTCTCTATTATTAAGAGTTTTCTATATGTTTTTTTATTATACTTAAAAAGAAGATATCAATATTATATATTTTAGGGACTGAATTATACACTGTAAATTTTATAATTTGGTTTTGGCACATTAATGCGATAAAGGCTTTCAAAATTGTATGAATGTTGTGTTTAATGGGACAGTAAAAGTGAATATTTTGTCAAAACATTATTATAATAATATCATGAACTTGAATCCTGTGTTGATGGTTGCAGTGAAAGAGAATTTTATCCAAAGATCACTAATCTCAAAATCAACAAATTAGGCTTTCTAAACAATATTATCAACAAGTTCTGCAACTGGTTTATATTTTAATTATGAAAGTTAATTATGCATATAACTATTAAACTATATTTAAAATGTGCAGTGGAACTAAAGTGAGAAAGTAGTATTTGTTATCACAAACACAAACTCAAATCCAATCACTGTCTTCTTTTTGTGAAAAAAGAAGATGAGTGATTGAGATAAGAATGTTCATAATCAGCATCACTGCATAATGCTTTAGTGAGTAATACTCCACCAAGGACCAAACCCTTGTCACCCTCAATCTTTAAGGTCACACTTAGAATACTCATAGAAACGGCATTTAATTAACTATGTTATAGATTTAAGTTTTCTTTTTTAATTGAGTTATTATTAAAAAAATTATTTAACTATAAAATATCTTCTATTACAATTAGGAATGACAAAAAAATTCGTATCCACGGATATTTACGAATAAAATCCATAATGAGAAAAAAATAGCTATTATAAATGGATACTGACGGATAACAAATATGAGTATTTTTCTTCCATTATACTTGTACATACTATACTTTAATTTAAATTAAAAATATTAAAAAAGTATGATTAAAACATTAACACATTAATCTTGAATTGGTTATTTTTTATTTAGGATTTTAAAAAAGTCTTCGTTTATTTGTAAATTGTCATTCAACAAGGTCTAAATAGGCTATTTGCATTGTGTTTAAGATTTATGGATGATATGCACTGTATTGTTATTTGAATTTATGGTTAAAATATGTTGTTAAATATTAAAATTTTCTTTTCTAAATATTTTGTGGGTATTAACAAAATATGCGGGTACCCACATAACATATACGAGGTGAAGAATATTTATCCAGCGGATAGGGTATGGAGGAGTTACTACTCGTACCTTGTCCACCCCGTTTACATCCTAAATACACTGTGATCTCCATTTTTATTTTTGTATTTTTATTTGTATTTTTCTCAATTTATTAACGAATTATTTATTTATTTTTATAAGAGGAAATTAACATAAATAATCGATGACTAAGTTAAAGATTTGAACTTAAAAATGCTTAAATTATAAGTTATTTCATTATATGATTTGAAAGTTTATCATTAGGTTTCGGTAGACAACAGAATATTCTGAATTTACTCGGTTATCGAAGAGAAAGAAGAATATGCATAATTCCATTATATCGACGTGTCAGTAAGTAGCATGGCCATTTTCGAAGCAGAGGTTACCATTTAATTTTACACATTTGTTTGGGCCTAGTATTTTATCATCACAAATGGGCTGGGCTTCTGACTTTGACCAACCCAATAAGCGTGGCCCACATCATCAATTGTTTATATGCATGGCTTCGATGTTCTTTATGTTTATCATATTCAGTAAAACGGCAGGGAGATAGTGTATCAGAAAATGTGTTATTTCATTTTTAATATCAAAATTGAAAAGATTATTATGAAAACGATTTTAAAAAAGTGTAGAAATTACTATAAAATAGCCACCTCTTTCCAGTTTCCACATTGGCTGTAGCTTAAAACTAAATCGAAACATTTGAGCAAACAACATTTTACAAGATTAACAAAAATAAAAAATATAATATAATTATCTGTGGTTGACCATTACTATTTACTCTATAACGCAATAAACCTTCCTTGATTACTTATAAATAATTATAAAATGTTATATAGTTTTTTATTTCTTATTTAGAATTATAACACATGGTAACCTTTTTCATATCCTTTCTTATACTGAAGTGTACAAACATAAACAATTAATATGGTATTTTATCATTTTTCTTTTTTGTTAAAAAAATAAGATAAATGAAATATTCTCAAATGCCAAGTAGTAAATATTTAATCTCCTTCTCTTTTTTACCAGTAAGAAATTAGGTTAGACCTAGGGAGTGAAAGTAGGCTTAGGTTAGACTTTTGGAGTCCTTAATCTAACTTGTTATCTTATAAAGATTTAATATAAATTATTTAAAAGTGTTATTGTTAGAAAACATATTTTAATTAGGTGTTCATCTACTTATAAATATATTAATGTGTCTTTAACTAAACTGTTTGGTATTCGGAAGAGATTTTACTCGGAGATATAACACCAATAAAACTTGAACTCAATTAAAAATCACTTTCAATCAAAAATCTTAAGACAATGAGTTTATAGGTCTTTATTCTTATATAATATTCTATTTTCTCATTTCTAACCAATATAAGACTTAAACTCACACTCGAATTCTTATGATAGAAAAACTTCGATCTGTGTTCATGCTTAAAAAGGATCCATACAGAGCATTTTGCTAGCTACGCTGCTGTTTGTTAACTTCCAAAGTCAAAACAACATTATTATGGGAAAATATATAACGTTAAAGAAGAGAGAGTTTAACTGATATACCTACTTCCTGTCCAAATTATTAACTGAAACAATTAGTTATGGCATGGTGGAAAATGGTATAAAAAGCACTAGGGCACTACCTTTTTCTCATCTTTATTGGCGAGCCAGTTCTGGTTTTCAAATATAAAAGTTGCTTTACATTCACTTCTTGATTATATTCTATGATATTCTATGGCATGTTTTTGGTTTGTCAATATAATAATTGTATTTAGTCCTATTGAAATCAAAGCTGAGGTTATAATTACTCTTAGAATTAAACCATTTAGCTTAACTAACTTCTCTATAGTATGATGACATTAACCGCGATTTTCTACCAAGTGGAGCTTTTTTTATGATTAATCAAGCTTTCTAAAGTATACATAAACAATCATGAAAGCATGTATCTGATTGCTTCAAAGATTTTAAGAGAGGAATCAATTATTACCACAAGAACTTACTCACAAAAGTGGGGATTGAACAAAGCAACTTTCATCTGCATAAATAGTCTCCAGTAACAGTATTTATTTTCTCATCTCAGGATTCATATTACATAGAACAACATTATAATACATATATATAACAATGAGTCGTATGTGTATATCTGCAAAAGAAGTTTAAACAAGAAAAGAAAATAATGTATAATCTATTCACATCCTTTTTATAATGTATAACCTGCAATACCTGTTTGTTAACTTCTGAATTCGGCAAAAAATAGCAGTGTATATATAATACAAGATTCAGTGTGCGAAATAAGGATCATATGGAATCCCCAGAAAAGTTCAAAATCAGAATGAAAAATCAACAAACGGAAAGGAGGAAACATCTTTCATCAACTCCTCAAAGTCCCATTCTGCATCATGCTGAAACAAATTCTCCACTCCTTCCTTATTTTCACTAGCTATGCCATTACCAATGTTGCAGTTGTTAAGGATACTATTTATGTCATCGAAGTAACTGCTGTTAGTTTCTCTCTTGCACGTGTTATGATTGATACTGGTGTTTAGATTCTCAAGGGGAGGAACAAAGATATCACTCCCAAACACTCCGTTTTCTGAATAAGAACCTTTGTTGTGAGCTTCACTTTGAGAAAAGCATGGCCCTGTGCCTTCCAAGTATTCACCAACATTATGTGGCATGTTTAGTTCATGATCCAACCTTTCGATCATTGTATTGAAAACTGTGGTTTGCATTGATTGTGATGGAGATGAACCAAACACAGGCACAAAGTTTGCATGCTGATGATGATGATGATGATGTTGTGTAGGTATAAACCCTCCCATGTTGAGGTCTTTATTACTTGGTTCAGATGAGGTCTCACTAGCATTTGGTGAGGTCGTAGACGACATGTTCTTGAGTCTTTTCTTTATCGTTGAATTCCAAAAGTTTTTTATCTCGTTGTCGGTTCTCCCAGGCAAACGCGCCGCTATTTGAGACCATCTTCAAAAGTGAAACATACGTATCAGGTCAATGAATTCACGTATGTAGTACAAAAGTAACCAGACATTGATGTCTGCGTGTTTTTCTTTTTCTCAGAGAAACTATAAAAAAAAACAGATATGGAGTGCCTTCAAATCGAAGTTCTTGCTTTGCGCGTGTTTGTTTGTATATTTATGCTGTTGTTATTTGAACTTCAAAATATGTGTGTGTCGTGTGTTGGACTAAAGAAATTTGGATTTTGACCTTCCTAAATTTTCTCCATCCTTTGCAAACTAGGGATTTGCTGATTAAACATTACTCAAAAATGAAGAAGAGAGAACCTCGTAAACCTACGATATGCACTTTGCATGTAGGGTGTGCAAATAATGGGAGAAAAAGAAACAAGAAATGTAGGAAGAAGAAAGTAATGAGTGATGTGTGACCAGCAAAACAAAAAGAGAGATATACGTAAAGAAATGGAATGAAAAAAATAAATACAAAGTAAATGGATATTAGCATTTTTTTCTCTACTGAGAAATGATTCGTAAGCTTCTTTTAATCATGGAAAAACTGGTAGAGGTTAAAATCTAATTAATATAGGGAAAAAAGAGAAAAATAAAATGTAAGTATATACACCGTAATAATAATAATAATAATAATAATAATAATACGTGAAAACATATTATTACTCTTCTTTTTGTCTTTTGTTAAAGAAAAAAAAATGATAATTTGACTCTGAAAAAAATAAAGCACCCACTACCGCTTAATTTAATAATATATATATATATATATATATATATATATATATAATAAAAAATATGATTAATATATTAATTGTTATATGCATGTTTTTTTAGATGTTTTTGAGAAAAAAAAAGTGTTAAAACATTAATTTAAATGTTATTATCCGAATGCTGAAGAACTTGGTGTGTCAAATCTATCTGAAATCTTGAAGCAACTTCTTTGAATTGTTATTTTGAAGTCATGTAAATTCGTACAAGTAATTTCCCTACTATATAATTAACATTGCTCTAGGACTAGCTAGGTTTTCGCTATTAAAAAAAATGAAGATATCTTAGAAAAACTTTATTGTCTGGTATGCTAACTTACAAACACAAACCTCATAAAATAGTGTCATTTTAGAATTATCGTTCAAGTTAGAATGAATGGCTTAACTTTAAAGACATGGTGTAGCTGAGTACTTTAGAGAAATAAAACCTAGAAAAGCATTACTTGGCATAATTAGCAGTTGTTAATGATGCATGGATCTGAAAGTGGTAATTAACGTTGGTAGATAGGAACCTGTTTCCGAGAAAGGAATGGAAGTGGATGATGAGTTCCTCTTCTTGGGGTGAGAATGCACCTCTCTTGAGATCAGGCCTCAAGTAATTGATCCATCGTAGGCGACAACTTTTGCCACACCTTTGGAGGCCAGCATTTCTTGCGACGTCGCTCCAACAACCTTGTCCATTGTTGAGCATGTAGTTCATGAGTTTCTCATCTTCTTCTGGCGACCACAATCCCTTTCTGAACTTGTTGCTGTCTTTACCACTGCACAGTTCTGGCTTCCTCATTCTTCTGCTGCTTCTCTCATATCTACACAAGGGAATAAGGGTTTATAAAGCAGAAAGATCAGAAAGAAGCTTCATGGGGAGGCAATTAATGATGACCATGATGATGATGGTGATGGTTACAGGGTTTGCTTGAAAAATAGGGAAGAGTGAGAGAAAAGAGAGAAATAGAGAGAGAGAGAGAGATGTTGGTTGACGAGTCTAGTAGAAAACGGTTTGGAGAGGGACCTAAGGGATTGAGAAAGATGGGTGGTGGTCTTGTCTTTGACTCCATGGCCTTGTCTTTTTCTTTTCTTATTTTTCTTCACTCACAAGGTTATCATCACACAGCATAAGGGGCCAGACAAAATATATGTTAAACGTATATACCAGTTTGTTTTATCACCAACCCAACTTATTTGCTTCCACTTCACATAATCTCCTTACACGTGTACTTCAAGATATATGTATATGTATGGAATAACAATAATGCATCCCCTCTGCATATTTATGTGTTATGTTCCTTTGATTTTTGGCATAAGATCCTCATGCTTATGTTGCAACCATATAAAAAGAAAAGGTAAAACAAACTCAAATCTGTGTGAAATCGATGTATTATATTATATCTATATACAGCCATTCTTTTTCCCTGGAAATTAAGTGACAGAACTTCGGAGCTTTATTATAAACTGTATAGAACTGCATCCTACTTTCACTGATCAAAAGATAAGGTTACTCGTTCATTTATATAATTGATTTTGTACTTATTTGGTATAGTTTACTCCACTGCTGGTAATGAATAGTTGGAAATTGAAACCTAAGTTTTACAAATGAGGAGAATTGAGAAACTTGAGTAATATGTACAGAACAGTCAGAAACTCATTATCTTACATTTTAGATTCGAATTCGTGTTAATTCCTTATATGAGTTGCATTTAGATTCTATTGGTCATGTATCCACTAAAATTTTCTTGAAAGATCCATCACTAATACTTATATTAGAGTAGATGATTCGTCTTGGTGATAAGTAAGGATGAAGAATGTTAAATGTAAGAATTTCTTACCAAATCTTCCTCACAAAAGATTTAAGTAAACATGTCTTATCGTTGAGATAAAATAATATAAAAAATTCATAATTTAGGTATTCATGGTTGAGATGTTTATGTTTTAGAGTGTAACATCGTAAAAGGGACTTGGCCCTTTGTTGTTGAGAATTCAAATGAAAATTTTTATGAATTATTATGAATTTTCACAAATGCAACTTGATGCCCGAGTGGTTATTGAAGATGGACTGTAAATTTGTTATAACATTCTCGTTTTCACTTCGTCCGGCATATCCCATAATATTAATCTCATGTTAAATAAAAGGACAAAATTTAACAAAAAAAGACTCTCAAATTTGTTGTCTAAAAATTTTAAATTGAAAATGTTATTAATTTATTATATAAGTCTTAGCTCATATTTCATTATTGTTATATTAACCGTTCACCGATTATAACTAAGTTGATTAACATTTCTGCATGTTACATACATGTACATGTATATACAGCACATGTAAGAGACTAATCACTTTCTTAAATAGTAATCAAAAGGGGGTTATATTATTAAATTGTGATTGAAGGAAGTGGGGCACTTTAAGCCTTCTCTGTTTTTGTCACGCACATTCTTTACAAACAAAGGTGAATCATGTGAGAAAAAGGAAGAAAGAAATGGTGCAACAGAATATTGACTTCTCATACCATCTTTTTAATTCAAGGACAAAATGGTTTTCCAATTTGTGCATAACTACAAGGTGCAAAACCAAACTTCAATTGGGAACACCAAAATCTACTTTTTGTATGCTTTTTATTTATTATGTTTTCTCCATATGAAAAATTTATCATCTGAGATATGTGTCTACTCCCTACTTTTCTCTACTTTACCATGTTTTTAAAACTCTTCCGGTAAATCTAATATGGAATATAAAACATGATATACTAATTTGTTGAAAATTCAAGTATGAATTAAAGTCTCGTATTGAGTAAAAATAAGAAAATTAAGTATTATTAAAAGATGAAGACTCATAAATTTATTGTTTTAAAATTTTAGATTAAATGTGTTGTCAATATTTTATAAGATTGAACTCAGGTTTGATTTTCCTTCAACAATAAAATAAAAATAAATTTGAAAAAAAAAAGCAAAATGGATGCCATTTTCTTATTCATTCTGCAGAAATTTATTATGATTGTTCTTTTTATCCTCAAAAAAGTCCAAATATCGTACAGAAAAAAGATGAAAATTGGTTGAATTTAATAAAGTGGCACCCCTTTAGAGGGACCAACTGGGTAAGCAATCAGGGACGATGAACAGTATATTCGTCATCAAATCATGTACTTATAGAAATGTGCATTGAATTTCATTGGTTGTAGGTACAATAAATAAATTATTATTTTTATCCATAAAGTTACATAATATAAAGGAAGTGGTAAATGTTACAAAATTTCGTTACCAACAAATTATATTACTTTGACTTCAAATAATATAATGATTAATCACAGTTATGGTGATACTGTACACTCTAGAAGGTAGGTTAAAGACCCCAAATTTAACCACTAGTTATATATAAATACTTAGGCCAATTTTTTTTATTTGTAGTCATTAAAAAATAATATATATTTTTTTTATATTTTATATCTCTTTTGTTTCTATCGTTCTTCTTTTTCTGCCTATAATTTCACTTCTAATCCAATCAAACAAAAAATGATAAAGTTGAAAAAGGGCTTGGGCTTTTTTTTTTTTCTCTATGCTTTCTTTGTACTGTTCTGTATCCAAATCTTAGCCTTGTTTGTGTTGATAACCTCAGAACTAAGCAAACATGAGTTTATAGTTACCAACCTTACGTTTCCTTCCCAAACCTAGCTACTAAGAAAATGCAACCACCAATGCCGAAAGACCACGTGGCGTATGAAGAACTTCTTCTGTACGAAATAAAATAGGCAGACAAATTTAATAACAAATTAATATATAGTAATACTATTCAAATAATCAAGCTAATTAAATTGTATAAAAAAAATACGATGGATTTCTATCTATTTTTCTTCCTATCACATAATTGTAGTAATAAAAATCTATATTTTTATGTTTGTGTGTATTATTTTATGTTAAAAATCAATCATCTGTGATTTAAAAATGTCATTCATAAATTGCAAAGTACAAAATAAAGACTTTTAATCACAAATTATAATCATAGAAACAGGAAAGTTCTGTATTTTAACGAATAATACCGTGACAAGAAGAAGCTGAAATATAAGTATATATTTGCATTGAAAAGGACCAGAAATAAAACCAACGGTCTATTTGTCTAATACATGATAAGCTTTTGAAAACATTGAAAATTAAAATTATTTTTGTGGCGTTGGGAGAAATTTGTGAAGGAAAAGATATTAATTACAATTGTCATCATAGGAAAAAATGGATATCAATCAAAATCAGGAGGTCCTTCTTTAAATGAAGGGTAATCCCATTATTCTTCATGTAAAGAGATTAAGGTTACATGAAGGGTGGTCCTCTACAGAATATTTTTATTTTTTATCTTATTTTCATATGATTTAATTATTATTTTTTTTTTTAAAAAGGTTAAATATGTTTTTGATCCTTAACTTTTAGTGAAAATTAGAATTAGTCTACTTTAAAATTTTGACTCAATTTAGTCCCTCAATATTTAGAAACTATAAATTTAGTTTTTTTAATAAATTTTTGTTAACTTTATTTGAAGTTTTAAACGCATTTTATGATAGTATTTGACTTAATATTAAAGCAAAAATATGTCAAACGTTGTAAACAACTCGAATATTATCATGAAATGTGTTTGAAACGTAAAAAAAAACTTATCAAAATTTGATTAAAATGATTAAATCTATATATTTTTAATATTGGATGACTAAATTGGTCTAAAGTTTCGAAAAGGAACTAATTCTAATTTTCACCGAAAATTAAGAAACCAAAAACATATTTAACCCTTTACAGAATTTACTCTTTCATTTTTTTCTTAATTTAGGTCAAAATTATATTTTCTTTCGGTTTTGCTCAATTTTGGTTTTCTTCAGTAGGGGGAGGAGGCCATATACCAGCCTAGAAATATAGTTTTTTTTTTTTATTTAAAGGGAAAAAAGGTGATGCTATCAATTTGACAAAATATATTTCATTTAATATTTTATATACTTCTGATAGTAATATCCACTATATTTTATTAATGGTGCATTGTGATGACAATGATAGGTCTATTTCTTATATTTAATATAAGTTGCCCTTGATATAACCAATAAAAAAATTAATTTTATTTTTATGAAATTATTTTTTATTTTTAAATGTTTTTAGTCAGATTATTTGTGTGTAAACTAGATGGTAAAATTGGTTCAGTGTAGCCTATTTTGTTAAGCTGAAAATTTTGACCTTTCATGTTAATAAAACTTTTAGAAATCTTTACTTAGTTAAACCTAAGAGTGTAAGAAGTTAGGAAGGTAGATGCATATAAAGATGGTGTTTGAACATTTATAGTAAGAAATTTTTTTGTTGCTGAATTTGAAAATGGACCATTAACCATTCATTTAATTTGGTTAGGTGCCAATGGTGCTACAATATAATTCATATAAATGTTTATATAAGTTAGATCAAATGTTTGGTGAAAAGACAACATAATAATAAATGCAATAAAGATGACACTTCTACTAACCTAAACCTTTTTCTAATAACTCTCCAAATATTTAACCTAAAGTTTTCAACATGATCACTTTTTTGCTATAAAAAAATATATGATACTTTTATTATAACATTAAACTTTTTATAAGAATATACTCTAATTTATATTCATTCCTATTTTTCTTCAAAGTCAATGGAATTCATTTTAAGTAATCTATTGTTGCATTATATGGTTTGTAGAACAAAAGAATATGAAAAATTATATAACCAAGTTAATGAATGAAAAGTGCAAAATCATGAAAAGAGAATTACAAATAAATGTGCATCGATGATAAAAGAAGTACAAAAGATTAAACGCATAGCCTGAAATTTTCACATCTTAAATTATTATTATTATTTAAAAAACAGTGATTGCTCCTATTGTGATTTTTTTTAACTTTTAAATTTATTTTATTTTATAAGTTTTATAAGGAATATAATCTTTTTTCTTTAGACAAATATGTTATTTTTCATGTGCATTTATGTTTTACCTTTCCATAAAAGATGTAAACATGAATTCCTAAAAATTTACCATTCCTATACATTTCTCACTTACAAACACATTGCTAATACAAGTACAAAATAAATAATTTTATTTCACACAGCCTTTTTTATTATTCTTTTTAAAAGTTTTTTTGGTATACAAAATAAAATTATTGTTAGTTTATATTTTCACAAAAAGTTCACAAAAAATAAAATAAAAGCGAAGATATGTTATTTTCAAATCAAATATTATTTATTTATCTATCTCGATATATTATGGAGATTCTTTTAACATTTCCTTTATAGTTTTATTCTTTAAATACTATTTTTTAAAATTAAAATAATTATTTTATCAATTTTATTATTTAAATGACAATTTTTAAAATTTAATAATTTTGTTTAATTTTACCATTTGTTTAAACCTAACAATTCTTTCTGGGTTAGATATGTTTTTGTCGCACTTAACTTTTAGTCAAAATTGAAATTGGTTATTTTTCCCAATTTTGGATTAATTTAGTTATTTATCTTTATAAATGTATCAATTTGATATGTTTAACCAAATTTTAGTAAATTTATTTGACGTTTTAAATTGTGTTTCATGATATCATTCGTTTAAAAAGTCAAATCAATTTAATCAATAAAATTCAATTAAAAAGACTAAATTCATCCATTTTTAAGATTACAGTACTAAATTAGGTTAAAATTTTAAAACGAAGAAGAACATACTCTAATTCTCGTAAAAAATTCAGGATGCAGAAACATATTTAACTCATTTTTCAAATTATAAAACTACCAACAAAATAAATAACATATTTTCAAAAATAAAATTATAAAAATTATTTTATTTTATTTTATGGTTATAATAATAATAATAATAATTTTATTATTTTAAGCACATTCTCTGTATTCACTAGTTTATATAAGTGAAAATATAGGTGCCATTATGTTTTGACCTTTTTTTTATTCAGTCATAATTTTTTAATCTAT
>Ga0214543_1006151_pt1 | contig 21566 bp, 8 predicted proteins | sample CNSS2metaG_FD_160094 | JGI IMG/M metagenome (GOLD analysis project Ga0214543, IMG submission 160094) | Root nodule microbial communities from cowpea collected in UCLA plant growth center, Los Angeles, California, USA - CNSS2 | ecosystem: Host-associated > Plants > Roots > Nodule | place: USA... | reverse complement strand
CTTATCTTGCTTGCAAGTGGCGGCACCATCACTCATCTCTAGGGCTTGGTTGGCTTAGATCCCCCCTATGAGTGGCGTGCTTCTTCCATTCTTCATCTTCTATGCTTTCCATTTTTATTGTTTCTTCCTTCATTTTGCTCTTTAGTGTTGTTATTGCCGTGTGTGTTTAAGCTTGAATCCAACTCTCTTCTTCCTTTCATTAGCTTGAGAAATGAACCTTCACATCTAGATAACATGCTATCTTAATGTCCAGTGGGAATTTTCAAAAAGCTTTCTTAAACAACTTCACCATATTCATAACTCTAAAAGGAAACAAGATAATCCTTCATCAGCCATTAATGTGCACAAAACACGAATTTGAGATTAAACATGCATCAGAAACACATTTTATCATGAAAACACAACCTGAAATATACAAATCTAAATACAACCCAGAAATAACCAACAATCTCATGATTTCATTTCAATTTCGTCAAGGAATCAATGTAGAAAGTTAGTTCCTCATGGAATCCGAATTAGGGTTCAACATAAATTGCGATTCTACCAATCAAATGAGTATAAATTGGTGCAGAAAACCCAAATTGGTGCAAGAAACAAAAATGTGCAAGGAGAGAAAGGGGAAAGAACAAAAACAACCAACACAACATTAAATGCTTCAAAATAAATGTTACCCAAGGTGCAGAAAACGTTAATACAAACAATAGGTGTTGTCCATGCCTCTTAAAACGTAAAAAATGAGTGGAAAACGTGAAAAATAGACATGTGCCTCCATGGGTCACCTTCAAAGATTCAAAAACCTAAAAATGGAGAGTGGAGAAGATGATGGTGGTTGGCAAACGAAGAAGCCCTTTCCTATATGTGGTCACATCACTTCAGATTCACATATTTAGAAAAATGTCATTCTACCACTCAGAATTACAAAAGTGCCACTATGGGCTAAAAATGTTGGCCCAATGATGTGGACGAGCTGACTGACATCGCGTAGACGTGGCTATGATGTGGAAATCATGTGACAACTCTCTCTTGACCTTAAGATAAGTGTCCAAGCTCCAAAATTGCTTCATCCAAACACCTAAAAATAGTTAAAAACCAAAATTAGGCCAAATAATGTGAAACTAACCCAAATTCAGAACAGTGGCCCAATAAAGCCGAATCAAGGAAAATGAACTAACAAAAGACAATTGAGCACAAAACAACTATCAAATGGGTACACAAAGGCTAGTGGAATGGAGGAAAATAATGACTCATCAAGCGCTCACATAGATTAACAAACGCCTGTTGTCCCATCTGAATAATGTCACGACATCGATGTGATGCATGAGATAAGACATAAACTTTTGTCTATGATGATTTATGTCTAGCATAAGTTCCTAATACTATTTGTTGTACTTTAATATATGTTAAATATATTAAAAGCATGCGTAACAATGCATAACATTGTTAGTGTAGGCAACATTGTGCGCAATTGTAATTCTCGGTGTAAGTGTTTAACTATATGAAAGTCCACTCCACCACATCATCAACTACATCTTTGGAATTGAAGTATGGTAGATCTAATTCTTCTTCCATCTAAATTACCATAATAATAAATATAAACACTATTACATACAAATATAGACACACACATCAAATATACATGACCTCTTTAAATTACACTTAACTACAAATATATATACATGAAATAAAAAAAAAAGTAATATATTTTACATTTTCTTAAGGCCAATTAAATTACCATTACCTATAAACAAATATAAAATTTTGTATATGATTTCATTTACTTAACAGATAAAATAAAAAATTTAGAAATCCATAATACTAAAATAATTAAAATTTTGAAATGTATAAACAAAGACTTACCTGAAACAAAAACAAAGGTTTAATGCAAGTACTGTATATAGCTTCCAAGACCAACTATTTGGGTTTAGCTTCCAAGACTAAAATCTCACTACGATGAACCTCTTACTTTACAAAAACAACCAAGAAAGCCAAAGAAAAGTCATACACAATTAGTATTTATGCAAACCACATTTAAGGTCAAGGTCACAATCTCAAGGTGATGGTCACAAACTCAATAGACCTGATGAAAGAAAACCAAATTGTGTTACTTGGGAAGAAAGGAAACAACACATTTCCACCAAACAACAAAGAAGTTTGTAGTCCAAACTACACAATACACCACCATGTCGTCCACTTCACGACATTGCTAAGCTCACCTACTCCAACTTCCACCCAAAATTACTCAGGTGGCCACTTTAGTTACTACAGCAACAAAAATAAATAAATAAAAAGAATTTAAAAACAAGAAAACTTATGAAATTTCTTAACACCACGTTCCAAACCATAATAGAATGATGCTATTATGGAGGAATCGTTCCTCCAAAGCAAGGATCCTTCCAGACGTAGTTGGAATCGTTCCAAAAGGACGTAAGGAATCGTTCTAATCATTCCAAGAGCAATCGAGAATCAATAGAATCATTCCACATCATACCAGAATATTTCCACAACCTGTGGAATCATTCCGTGGTATTTCTCTATGCACCAAAATCGTTCCATGCGTATTTCTTCTATGCAGCAAAATCCTTCCACGCCCATGCAGCATAATCGTTCCACCAAGGTGCTGGAACCATTCCAAAAGCAACATGAACATGGTGGAATCGTTTCAATGACATTGCAATCAATCCCTCCACCATGCTAGAATCGTTTCCCTATCACAACTCGAATCTTCCAGCCACTTCACCATTGCTTAATCAATCCTTTCAAAACACACACACACCATGACAGACATACAACTAAAACTTAACTAAAAATGAGTTCGAGACTTCAAACTCTATCCACCATAGACAACACAAGGAACGATAGGGAAGCTTGACTAATGCAGTAATGGTATATGTTAGGATATCTGATACACCATTCAACTGAAATCACTCATATACACACGGTACACATAATTCAAATGTAGTAATGTTTGTTTAGGAATCTTTGCTAGCTTGCGCTTAGGACTCTCGTGCATTATTTGTCCACTAGCTTTTTCTTTTTACCTTGCTTCATTGTGTGAACACGTGACATGAAGAAGGAAGAAGTAAGTAACCTTACCACCATTGTGTGGACACGTGAAGAAAAAATAAATATTAGGAGGGTAGCATGGGAAAAACAAAATAGGAAGAGGATAAAATAATCATTTACCATTTGTTAACCTCTAATCTCACCTATTCTAACGGGAGTGCATTTACCAAAAATCTCTTTAATGCATGCTCCTTATCACCTTCCATCACCTCAAAAAGAACAAGCCACTCACCCTTTAATACTCGCTTCCCATTCCTCTTGAATAGTGAATCCACCCAAAAGAACACAATATAAATCCTACTCTTAGCTTCTCACTCTACCCTACCCTTTTTCTCTTGCTCTTACCCTGTTCACTCACAACTTACCACCATTTTTCTCACACTCTCTCACTATATCCCATCTTTCAAACTCTCACCCTTTCACCATCTTTACTCTCACCAATTTTTATCTTTAGGGTTTAGTCTTTCGCTTTTTGCATGTTGATTGGGTTACTTTCTTTGCATTTTCCATTTTTTTTCTTCATGGTTCCACTGGTCTTTGATTTCTAATGTTTTTGGTTTTTTGTTGTGTGAATTCGGTACATTGTTCACCATTTTTGAGTTTACACTTCATTACTCTGACTTAACTTTTTCCTATTTTTCAACATTAAGGTTTTCATATAGGGATCTAGGTTTTGTTCTATGCTTTCATCTCTCGTTGTCACCGTCTTGCTCTCTCCATTTTCCATTATTTTTTTCTTTATGGTTCAATTGATCTTTGATTTTTGATATTTTTTTGTTATTTGTTGTATGAATTATGTATCTTGGTCTCCATTTTCATTTTACAGCTCATTACTTTCACTTTATATTTTCCTAATTTTTAAATTTAGGATTTCCATCTGGACTTTTGTTGTATGGTTTCATTATTTTCTCTCAAGCAAAAAGATCAAAGTTTTGATTTTTATCATTTTACTATTTCTTCATAAAACACAAACACAATCATTCCCTATTTGTTACTTTATTCTCCATGAGCATGTGTTAGTTTTGTTTTATTTGTTTATGGTTGTTGAAGTAGTTAAATTAGATTCGAACAATGGTGATCATTTCTGGTAGTTGAACTACGAGAGGTTTCAAATATCTCCAAAGCACACAGAGAAGTGAAACCATTTCACGGACTCTGAAAGTTGTGGCGTTCAAATAACAAAATTGTATAATCGCATCTTTGTTTTATTTATTTATTTTAATATTTTCAATTATTGTTATTGTTATTTTAATGTTTTTCGTCTAACACACCAAATACAACAATCATTGGTAGGGGCATGTGAAAATTTCTACAGGACTATACATTGTGTTGCTATCTCCTTTGTAAGTAAGTTTGATAATCAGATATGCTCCCTCCCTTTTTTTCTCTCCAAATTATTATTGTTACTATTGTTATGGAAAACACCAGTGACTTCGTAATTTCTTTACATAGATGATATTATATAATTGCATAGATGTTTCTTGAACGTTCTACTATGCACTTTGTGTAAGATAAAGAGAAAGTAAGCTCTTACATCGTTTATAGATGATACAATGATGAATTGTCTAATGCCTAATAGACGATGCAAACGTGGCTATAATGTAGATTTGTTAGTGGTTAAGAGAAATTTATGATTACAAGCTTAATGAAGAAAATAAGGTGTTTATGAAGATGGAGAATAAAATATGGAAAAAGACGAGTTATCTAGGAAATGTATTGCTTAAGTCTTCTAGTAAACATATAGCTTGATCAATTTATTCTTGAAGTCGTCTAATTAGTACATTATTGGATTCATTTGTCATGCTTCACTAGCTTGATCTACTTAGTGATTTGCCAAACTCATATAATGACATCATTTTATGAACTCATCTAGTGATATAATGCACTTGTTTCATAGAATCGTCTACTAAGACTTATCTAATGGATTCATCTTACGCATTTGAGGCCTATTTGGATCATCTGTTGAGTTAGATCTTCTACGAGATAAAGATTTTTTTATGGTTTAATTTAGTGTGAAATTCAAGGAACATTGGAGATAATGTTGTTTATTGAACATAATACTTTACAAACTTAATCTCAACTTTAATCTCTTAAGTCTTTACACACAATATGAACACACTCTATCAACGTGAATCCAACTTTGTACACATGTACAACTTTACAACTAAAGGTAGGAAGGTAGGAATCTAAGTAATAACTAAAGTTACCCCAAACTATTATAAAAGATTAGTTCACCTTATCAACCAACCACCTCCATCATGTTAGAAACGTGCAACAAAATGTTCGCTCTTGGACAAAAACCAAGAGGGGGTGCATTGGTTTGTTAGTAAAAATTGTGGTTTTAAAGTTTTCCCATTTTAATATGAATGTTTAACTAAAATTCTTTCCTTTATTTTAATAATCAAAAGAAAAGAAAGGGAATGGAAGAGAAATTTGCACAATGTATTTTATACTAGTTTGGATCAAAATACCCTACGTTCAGTTGCTAATCTCTGCAAAGGGGGATTAACTCAAACACTAAAAATAAATTGATTACAAATAGAAATAAGAATAGTTTAGGATAGAAAACACCTCTCTTGAAGCCACAAGATATGAAAGACACCTCCCTTGAAATCCACAAGGGATGAACACCTCCTTTGAGTCTCAAAAAGGATGAAGACACCTTTCTTGAGTCACGCAAAAAAGAAGAAATACCTTCCTTGAACAAGGAAAGAACACTTCCTTTGAATCACCCTAAGGATTAACAACTTCTTCTACCAATAATAGCACTAAATCACACAAGAACCCACTTGGTGAAAATTACTACTCTACCCACACTAAGTTTTTTAAAGTCTTTCCATAGAGAGTTCTCAAGTACTCAGACTTCTATAACTTTTATTTTTTCAAAAAAGAACGTTCACCTTTATTTATAGAATCAATTTTCCAAATTAGGTTAACAATATGAAAAGTTAAGTCACAAATGTCGTTGATAATCAATTATCATAAGTGATAATGTATTATCATAGTGGTTTTTCTCGAAAATAATTTTTTACTGAGACAATTGATTATGACCTAAGATAATCAATTATTCTAGTGAGTTTTGCAAAAATAAAAACTCTTAGTGCTCTACTACTTGGGTTATGTCTTTTAACTTTTGACCTAATAATTAACCATTTTAAATAAGATACATAGCTTATAAAACTTCAACAACTAAAATACTAAAATCTTAAGTCTTTAATGTGTCTCTTGAATTTAAGCATTCCTTAAGTCTTTAACATTTTTCCATGAATCATCATTAAATCTTCCACATTTTCCATGTCCATCTTCTTCTTTTGTCAAGAATCTCTTTGATGAGTGCGTATTTTTTCCCTCATTTAATGTTTAATTCTAGGCATTTAATTGAATTTGTGTGCTTAAAGATTGATTTAATTGGGATTTCCTATAATTGGGTTTATTGAGCATGAGATACAAAAACATGTTAAAAATAGGTTTTTAGTTGCATAAATGTTCTTTGGATATTTTGAGGTGTGAATCAATGTAAAGATTATTGCTCAATAAATTATTGTTGTAGATTTACAAATTAATCAATGTAAAGTCTCAATTAATTTGTTGACGTTCTCACTTTTAACCAAAATACAGTCTCAATCAAATTTTACTATGCCTAATCATATCTATTCTTTTATCTCCTCACCAATAAAAAGCTTAATTAATCAAAGTAAAGTCTCAATTAATTGTAGGTAGAGTAAATACCTTTGACCAAAGTAATGTCTCAATTATTGGTAAAAACTCATTTAATCACATGAAAATTTCTAAATAAAATCAAACTAAAGTCTCAATTCAATTTAGAAACCCTTGGACTCATATGATCAACATGCATATAGATTTAAAATCATTACTTCTTACGTGATTCAAATATAAAAGACATAGATAAATGAAAACATCAACAATAATAAAAAGAATAAAGAAATTATTTCATTCTAACCTCAGAATCCATAATGAAATTACAGTGGAATCAACCCAAGAAGTTTAGCAATCCATAGAATGCGAAAGTAAAATAAAAATAGAGAGAAGAATAGAGAAAAAGGAAACGAAATTAGGCCCCCCTAAGGGTTCCAAAACTTCGAAGTCTCGAGCTTGTTTTTTCTGCTTCTCCCTTAGTCTCTTTATATAGGACTTGGATTGGGCTTTTCAGTTGCTAAAACTTCTCAAATATATTTTAAAATAAAGATAAATATTATTTATCTTTATAGTTATTTTAAAATTATTTGGAGAGATATAGACTATTTGACAAATATAGTTGGTTGATAATATCAATATCTAATATAATTAAATTAATTAATTAATTAAAGATATATGACAAATTATCACCAATTAATATTTGTATTAATTTTCCAAATCAACCCTTTGCAATCTGCTCAAATTATCTTGTAAATAATTGAATATCTTCAAGATATATTTGTTTGTTGTGGAACTAAAAAGATTTAAGAAGATCTTGTAATAAGATAATTATTTAAAAATATCAAATAAAATATCTAAAGATATATTTTTCCCAAATTATCTTCTATCATAAAGATAAAGAAAACCGCAAGGTCCAATTTTTTGTTGCTCTCTTCTTGGTTTAGCCAAACTTCACTTTTTCAAGCTTATCTTGCCGTCTTCATGCAATGCTTGGCTTGGATTTTTGTGATTTTGATAATTTCTTATTCTTGAATTTATCTTTAAGGTGCCATGAAGCTTTAAACGATTTATTTCCACACCTCTATGAGCTCAACTTAGCTGCAGCTGCACTAACACACCTTAAAATATCCAAAGAACATTTATGCAACTAAAAAGTTGTTTTTAACATGTTTTTGTATCTCATGCTCAATAAACCCAATTGTAGAAAATCCCAATTAAATCAATCTTTAATCACACAAATTCAACTAAATACCCAGAATTAAACATTAAATGAGGGCAAAAATACACACACATCACTCTTCCTTTTTGATGATGATCAAAATTTGTTGAAGACTTGTGATATGTCTTGTTCTTAATCAATAACTTAAGAGAAAAAAATACTTAATCTAGATGAGAGATTCATTATTTTTCTCCCCCATTCTAAAACACAAGTTATTACAAGACATCAACATAAACATATATCTCCCCCTTAAAGAGGTACAAGTTATCACAAGATATCAACACAAATATATTTTCCCCCTTTTTATCATAATAATAATAATAATAATAATAATAATAATAAAATCTTTAGACAACTCCTTCTAAATCATACAACTTAGTAAAATTGAACTCCCTCTTAATTAAGAATTGCATAATAAAGACTTCACATTTCTCCCCCTTTTTATGGAAAAAAGAGTTTGTTTAAGACAAAAAAATCCCCCTACATGTAATATTCTCTCTTTTTGATAAAACAAAACTTTCATGAATAAGTACTCCTCTTAAATCAAGAGTGATCTTGAAGATTAAAGAGGTTTATTTAAAGAAGGAAAGATTATACTAACAAAATGAGCTCCAACGTACTAATTTGTAATGAAGTACCTTGTTATTGGTCATGGTCTAAATTTTTGAAAAGCTCACTCAAACGATAATTTTTTTAAATATACGTTCTACTTTGCAAGATAATCGATTATCACTAATGGTAACTTATTATTGTTTCATACCCATAAACATAAATTTCCAGCTTTACTGATAATCGATTATCAGCTTAGGATAATCAATTATTCCAGAGCTGAAAAATATGAGTCACACTACGATAATCGATTATCACCTGAGATAATCGATTAACTCAACGGAGTTTTCAGAAATCACTAAATGAATGAATTTTACCATTTTAGGCTTATCTAATATAACCAAAGCCCTTCTAAGATCATACAACTTACCAAGACACCAAAAGTTTGGTGAATATATTAGCTCTTGCACATCCAAAGAGACTTTCTTGATTTTGAAATAACCTACAAGATAAAAAATAATAACATTTTGGTCTTCAAAAACTTATCTGGGTCCTTTGAGGTTATAGACAAGTTACTTTATAATATGAATCCAAGCATATCTTCCATTAGGAATATCAAAATGTTTGATTCTACATTTTTTAGAACTATATCCCTTTTGCATACAATAGAAACATGTTACGCAATTTGTATTCCTTGAATGAGTTGTTCTTTTCTCTACCCATACCCTATGGGTTTTTTTATTTTTATCTTAGGAGCTTGCTTGTTATTATTTAAATCCTTTTTTATTAAAACTTGGTTGTCAGCACTTTTAATTTTACAAGCATTTGCAATTAATTTTTCAAGATTAGCAATTTTTAATTCATGCTTCTTGCAACATTGACACTCAACAGATACATTTTTACCATCTTCTAAATTTGAAACTTTGCTTTTTAAAATTTCTTCTTCTTCCAAAGATTTTTCAAAATTCATTTGCAAAGTTTTATGTTCTAGTTTTAATTTTCTATGTGCATAATTTAATTTTTCAGATTCAACATATAACTATTAAAAGGCATAAAGAAATTCATCATAATCATTTATTTCACTAAAAGAATTAGAATTATTGACGTTGTTGCAGCTTGATTTATTGTCTACTAATAAACAAAGATGGGCTTCCTTGTTTGAGTCACTAAAGCTTGATGAAGAGCTTGAGCTATAGAAGACTTTATTCTTTTTCTTCTTCATAAATTTCTTGCCTTCCTTTTCTTCACTTTGATTTGGATAGTCAAATTAGTTACTCCACAACCGTAGCACATGACTTGTGAAGAAGAACCTAGATTCTTCTTTTTCTCACTTCTAAATTTTCCTTTTCCTTTGGATTTCATTAACTTGTTGAATTTTTTAATCATGAGACTCAAGCTTTCATTGTTTGAATCATCATCTTCTTTGGGGATTTTATATTTTATAATCTCAGTTTTGAAAGCTATGTTCCTTTTCGTTCCTTGGTCCTCTTATTCATAATCGCCGAAGTTCAAGTTCATGCTTTCTCAACTTACCAAAGAGAGCCACTATGAACATTGTTGCAAGAGTTTGAGATTGAATGATCATCGTAAGCTTTGGTTTCTATGTCTTATTTAAAGATTTTTTAATTTTAATATTTAATTCATTAAATTCAAAAAAAAAAATTCCTTACCGAGAGAGATGATTGACGATGTGGGTGAATTTTTTCTACATTTCTACACATCATATATTGTTTCCTTTTGTAGCAACTGTAACATCTCGTACTCCTGAGTGAGGGAATTTTTCCTTGCTCGTTTACCATCATCAGTTCCTTAATGGGTTACTCTTAAAATCTCCCACATTTCTTAAGCACTTATACAAACTAAAATTTATAAAATTCATTAAGAGTTAAAGTAGATGCAATTATATTTCTAGCCTTAACATAATATTGAGCTCTTCTATTTGCTTCTGTAGTACATTAGGAAAAGGGCTTAGGTTCTTGCAAATCATTAACAGTAAAAACAGGAACAAAAGGACCATTTATAACAGCATCCCAAATAACTCTATCAAAAAACTCTAAAAATATTTACATTCTTACTTTCCAAAAAGGATAATTTTCTCCAATAAAAAGTGAAGGTTTGTTAATAGATCCACTCGTGGCAAAGATTTGATTTTATCCAACCATTTTTCGAAAAAAATCGAATTACTATAAAAGCAAGCTCTGATACCAATTTTTAGAATCATGCAGCGAAATGTTTATATTTGGACAAAAACCAAGAAGGGTATGAATTGGTTTGTTAACAAAAATTATGCTTTTAAAAATTTTCACTTTTAATATCAATGTTTAACTAAAATACTTTCCTCTATTTTAATAATCACAATAAAATAAAAAGAGTAGGGTAGAGTAAATTGCACAAGAGATTTTATACTAGTTTGGATCAAAAGACCCTACGTCCAATTATTAATCTCTCTAAAGAAGGATTAACTAAAAAACTAAAAAGAAATTCATTACAAATAGGAATAAAAATAGTTTAGGATAGAAGGCACCTTTCTTTATTGAAGCAAGCTGTTCATCTTCTTCTTTTGTCAACACGTCACCTCTTTACTCTTAGGTGGTCTTTCACATGGAAGATTAAACCATGTTGGTTATTCTCTTGTAATTTCATAGTTTGTTCTAAGCATATGTGCAATGAATGAATTGTTCTTTTATTCTATTCAAATAAAGTATATTTTTATCTATTCTTCTTGAGTTTTAATTTATGATTTTAGAATTGTCTTAGAATGCTTGTTCATAATTCATTCTTAATATTTAATTTGAATTTTTGTCTTTTTGCTTAATTCTGAAAATCTTTTGTGTGGTGAAAAACTAAATCTTCACATTTATATGCTTGAATCATGTTTAGTGTAACAGAACACTTAATCTTTATGTGCTTGGAATAATTTAAGTGTTAATAGGTTCTCACTTGTATTTGCTTGGAACAAGTGCAAACCTAGATGAATTAATTTAAACTTGTTTAGTTAATTGAAATTTTCATAATGGTTTGCTTAATAAAATATAGAGAATAGGTTATTACTGTAACCATAAACGCTTGGAATGATAAAAGTGTAACTAGAATGTCATCATAGTCCCTTGGAATGAATAAGAGTCTTGACGAATTAATTGAATCTTACTTAGTAATTTGAGGTCTTTGTTTATAAATTAAATTAATGATAATCATATCATAGCCAATGAAAAATTGATGAATTAACATGTCTTTAATGTTTATATTTTCATTTATTTATTTTACTTACTGTTTTAATGCCAATTGTTTAATGTTTATATTTTTAACAGTTTTGCAGACTTTATAAGTGTTATTTTAGGTGATATTTTGTTTCCATAAATTTTGAGATAAACTTATGGTGGTTCTAATTCCACCATAAGTTCATGGAAGGGTGTTAGATAACTAATATAACTTAGGGTGTCAATGCATGTTGGCTCGACAATTTAAGCTCATAAGGCCTTTTTTTTGCCTTAAATTTATGCATCTAATTAGTTCTTCTAGAGTAAATTATGCAATCAATTTATGTGAAGAATGATGAGTCATTGTTGCCCCATATTTTCTTACCTTTTCGTACCCATATTTTCCTTTATTTGGCTTCATTGGGCCAGTAATTCAGATTTTAATTAATTTAGATTTAATTATCAATTACTTTTAGGTTTTGTTTTTGAAGCATTTATGAGCTTGGACATTAATCTTAGACGAGAGAGAGGAGTGTCACATAAGTGCCATGTTTGCAACACATCTGCACCACATCAGCTTGTTATATTAAGTCAACTTAAGTGATGGGCCAGCCTCCATGTTTGGGTCAAGACCTAATATCTTTTTTGTGATTTTAGGAAAAGTAGATTAGGGTTTTAGAAGTGGGATCTGCTTTGACCACATCTCTACACTCCCATTCACTTATATTTTTTAAGGTTTAAAACTATACTAATCTCTTTTCTCCATGGATTTTTCATTTTTCTGCATTTGAAGAACACACCAACATAGGGATTTTTTCAGCTCCAATTCACGTTTTTTGTTGCTCTAGTTCATGTTTTTCTTCTCCTCTCTTCGTTGAATGATGTATTTTTGTTTTGTATTGAGTTGTATTTCCACATTCATGGAGAACTAAATTTCTATGTATTGATTCCTTGAAGAGAATGAAATGAAACTTGAGGTTGTTGTTCTGAATTGTATTTTTGTTTGGTTCAATTTTGCTTTTCATCTTTTTCAATCTTTGGTGAATGACTCAACACAACATTTGCATTGTATTTTTGTTTGCTTTAGTTTTGCATTTTTGCACTTCCCATGTGGTTGCATAATATATGTGTGTGGGGTTGAATGATGTGTGCTTTACTTAATTTCATAATGAACTTGTGTTAATCTTTGCTTAGTTTGTTAATTTTTGGTTGCATGAGAGTAAACTAGATAGAACAATTAATTTTATAACCTGTGATTGATGGATTTTCATTCAAATTCAAGGAGTCAATTCATTTTTATCTACTGTTTTATTAAATTTAAACTATGTTTTTAATCTGTCTTGGTATTTTGTGAATATAAGAAAATCAAACCTCCTCTATGTTGTGTTTAGAACCTTTGAATGATAGCATTTGTAACACCCTTTTTAGGATGTCACTTAGAATTTGAAACCTTATTAACATCTCTAATACCACTCCTAATTAAATAGGAACTTTTTAAAAAATTTATTTCAAAAATCACCTACCAAAGTTTCATCCAAATAAAAACTTTATTTCTAAAATAGATCAACATTAAAACCAAACCAAAACGACATAAGTCATCAAAGGAAACTTATTACAAATCCTTCCAATTCAAACAAAACTACTAATAAAGTCTCCTCGGATATGCTCATAACTCAACCAACTCATATTACCACCAAGTTACATCACATTGTATGACATTCCCTCATAACCAACCATTTACCTTCCTTATGTAAGACCCGTGGAAATTAATTAATGAATAAATGCGGGAGGGGGGAACTTTAATGACGTTAAATTTAATTGGTATGATATGGAAAAGTACTAGCTCAAATGGTTAAGAGTACTTAGTTATTGTGAAAGGACTTGGGTTCAAGTCCTACGTATGCCAATTGTGTGTTATTTGCTTTATTATTATTTTGATAAAACATTTGAGCCTGTTGAGAGGAGAACGAGATTAGGGAGTGCGAGAGACTGAATTTGGTAGTAAGGTTGACGCAAGGCATAGCAGAACAAGGAACCTTCAATTTTGCCAATTTTAATCAAGAATTCCAAGTTAGGGGAAGTTGTCCTTATGTGTGTACGAATTATGATTTTGATTATGTGTTTTCTACTCTCAATTGGATTCAATATGATATCAATTTCGTATTATATGCATTGTGATTGAGAATTGGTTGGTTTGATGTTGTGCACAAAGCCTTTTTGTGTTTTATATGAATTGAATGAGGGTTTTGGTATTGTATTGGTTGTTTATGGCCAAACCTTTAGTTTTGGTGATTCAAACCTTTATTGTATTGAACGCGTTTAAAACATGTTCTTATGGTTTCTTGATAAAATGGAGTGATTGGTAGTGAGTGACTTGGATTTTTGTTATGGTTTTGGGTGATTTTACACATGAACAGGGGAGAAATACTACAATTCTCGCCCAAGCGAATCATTCTAGCCTAAGCGAGAGTTTTAGAGATTCGTTACTGGTTTAGGGGTTGAGCATCTCGTCCAGGCGACTTGTGTTAGTGTTGAGCGAAAGGTTCTCTCACTTAGGCGAGGATGGCTCGCCCAAGCGAGGTCGCGATAAGACCTGTGCGTGTTGAGTGTGAATCCTCGTTCAGGCAAGGAGTTGTGTGTGATTGAGCGAGCCAAGGTCTCGCTCAAGCGAGAAGAGCTCACCTAAGCGAGATGATGTGGTGAAGCCACTGTTTCACGCTCGCTCAAGTGAAGTGATTCAGCTTAAGCAAGACAGTTGGACTAGCTTGGGCGAAAACCCATGGCTTAAGCGAGAATGACGAGAAATCATGCTTGTGTGCACTGTTTGAGATGGTTGCTTGGTGTTTCCTAAGCTAAGGGAATTATATGCATGTGTTTGTGGTGTTTGGACTTGAAGGACTAGGTCCTTAAGATCTGGGATGTGCTTGGCTTGAGTCACGAGCGAGGAGTTCGCGATGTGGGGACCGCATGCGTGAACAGTTTAGTTCACCGGAGGTACTCTTCTTGGGATGAGTGGGCGAGGGAGTTCATCTCATGCTCAACTTGAGAATGCTATGAGCGAGGGAGTTCATAGTAGGAAAGGCAGGTATGCGAGGAGGGTCCGAGCGAGGAGTTCGGATGATGGGTGAGGGAGTCCGTGAAGCAGGACTATAAGCGGGATAGGCTTGTAGATTGGACCATGAGCGAGGAGGGTCGTGGAAGCACAGAAAGTCCCAAGATTTAGAGTACATGCATGAACTCATAATGATTATGAGTATGGGAAAATGGGTAATTTTTTTATGGAATGATAAATAATTATAGTTTTGCAGGGTGGGATGTTTTCATATTTATTTATATATATATATATATATATATATATATATATATATATATATATATATATATGTGTGTGTGTGTGTGTGCATAGCTCACCCTATCTGTTTGTGTGTGGTGATGATCGGATAATTTTATTATCCGAGAGCAGATGATTTTTCAGGTGAGCTAGGAGATGCTTAGTGGTGGAGAGTGGGAGTGGAGTACAGGGGATTTTAAGAATACTTTAAATAAAATTTCATGTAATTTAATTATGGTTTTGGACTTCAAATTTGTAATAGAAGGACGATGAGTATTTTGATATTCTTGTTGGATATTTCATTTAAAGGTTTTGAAATTTCTTGCATTTTAGGGAAATGGACTAATAATAATTAAGGTATTTATTTTTTGTCTTGTTTATTTATTTATTTTAAGTAATATCCTACTGGGATGTTACACCTTACGCACCAACGCCTCTTGGAAAGGGTCTTTCCCTTGCTTTCTATAAGACTTGCAAGCAACAACTTTACATGTTCACCAAAGCTTTAGGTAAAAGCACTATTGCTAAGCTAATGAAAAAGCCTTGTGGCTGAAAGAAACTCTTTTACCTGACTCACCAAAGCACTCTAGGTAAAAGAACCAATCTACTTTACAATTATAAGAGAAGTCATACACCATCACAACAGACATACATACATGCATATAATATCATCACATGATCAACCATACCACAACTCATCATGTGAATTCATCATAAAAATGACTTAGCACCTCACATTATGTATGTACCATCACCATAGAACCTACAATAACATTCAAAACAAACCAAGCACACAAAAAAAAGAAACCTGATATTAAACACAGAGAAAACATGCATCAACACATTAACTCTTATTGTCCAACGACCATATTGCCTCACATTCTTTTTCTTTCAACGAATGTGCCAGTCGCCCAACGACCACTAGTCGCCCAATGACTAGATTGCCTCGCAACGCTCGCTTGACCAGTGACCAACCTTGGTGCCCAGCAACCAGCCATGCCTAGACATATGAAAAACAGCGTTCAAACACCTATTTGGTTAACTCTAAAGCACCAATACTTGGAAAACACCCTGTAACACTTAACCAATTTAAATTTTCACTTAATCCTCCACGAGAACTCTCTTTCTTACCTTTCACCTTCCAAAGTATGCACAACACACATCATTACAATATAATTCATTTAACCAATTTACCACTTTGAATATCAAAGAATTTTCGGATTTGATCACAATTAGGCTTGCACCCACTCAACATATGCCATTTAAAAATAATCACACATAACTCAAAATCATGCAACCATAGTTCACCATTAAATTTCTACACTTAACTCTTGATGCAAAAACATCACAACAAACATTTTCAAAGGAATTTATCAATCTAATAAACACTTATGTGCTCTTATAATATCATCACATGAAGTATTGTCATCCAACCATAACATCATCCACAATTAACAAAGTCATGAATTAAACAAGAAGAAAAACTCAGAATTTCGATGCTCTAAACATAAATTCCGACTTTGCTCCCGAACCACCAACCCCAAAGGATTACATAACCCAAAAGAAAATTCACATTCATCCATGAGATTATTTTGATTACACCAAAAATTATTGAACCTCCACCCAAAAGACACGTACATTAAAGTGATAAAATTCCACCAAAACCTCTTTGTCTCATAAAATAAGAACTCCACAATTCCATTAACACTTTTCACGTAAATAACTAAAAATGATTGAACTAATACCATATATAAAACATAACAGAAAATTGTCATCATGATATCTCCCCTTACCTTAAAACTTAAACCAAATTATGTATTTCGAATTTACTCCATGGATTCATCCATAAAAAAATCATAATAATCTAAGTTGTAGAATGTTTTCCCAAATATGCAAAATAATATAAAATATTCACATTAGACCAATTATTTCAATAAATATGATCCATTTAGCCAAATAATTTTTTAGAATTATTGCATAAATTTTGATTGTAATCCCACAAAATTTACAATAATTTATTATAGTAATTTTTCTGTAATGGACATGACTCTGTAAGATTCATATATGTTTGGGTCAGATATGCTTTCTTCTATAATGTATTATACCATCAAAGTTTATAAGGGTGAGATTTGAAATTAAAAAACACATTAAACTATTATCGAACAAATAAACTATAAGAGAATAGACACACATAACACAATATCGAAGCCTTATTAGACACAAGTATAAAAGAATAGAAATCTTGTCAATGAAATAAATGAGAAGAAATAACAAGAAAATATTTAAAGCACAATCTACTTAGAATAAGTAGTTGTGTGACTAGCACATCACACCCAAAAGTGTAATTACCCTTCTTTCTCGTACTCGCGTGTCTCTCTTTTCTTGTGCTTCTGTTCCCGTCTTATCTTCTCTTTTTGTTTCTACTTTCCTCCCACACTCCCTCTTACTAAGAAACTTGTGCTACTCCCGTGTTGAAGTTTCTTAAAAAAAAAGAAAATGATGACATGCTTGCCAGCCTCATTCCCAAACTGATCTACCACTTTTTGTGCTCTCTCTATTCATAATACAAAACAAATCAGGGAAAGGTGTGCAGAGAAAAAAATTCTTTGACAAAACATTTTCTTTTTCTTTCTTTGTTTTATTGATGGTAGAGAGAGGTATAAAAGATGGAAGAGGAAAAAAAACGTTTTGAATTTTGTTTTATCATTTTATATTTTTTTAATCGTTTTCTGTTCGAAAAATATTTTTATTATTTATTAATATATTATTTTATTACTAATTAAAAAACATTGTTTTACTAGTTTTTTTTTTATTTTTTTATTCTAAGCACAAGATTTTATAAATTTTTTAGAATTTTCTGGGACTAAAGAAAATTTTTCTTATTTACCAGAGGTATATTTTTATTTTTTTTATTCAATATTATTTCTATAATTTTGTACTTGTATGCCAAAACTGATATTAAGAACTTGTAATCAAGTTTTATTAGTGAAACCTTTTTGTTGGTATTCTAGGATTAAGCATACCTAGGTTACGCGTTTCATTTGTGAATTATTATTTTATAAAACCATTAGATGACTCTTTTAAAATGAATCACATTATTTAAGGTTTATTTAACCCCTCTCTTTTTAGAGTTAACATTTCTTTTTAACATAAAATTTACTAAAAGATTTTACTTTCTTACAAAATTATCATCTCTTTATCATCACCTTATTTATTGATGACTAACAAGTTTATAACAAGTTTATATTCATTATGGGTGCAAAGTAAAGTTGGTGACAATTTGAGTGAGTTGATTCTTTCATCTTTCTAAAGATAATTTAATTTAACATATAAACATAATAAATTATTTTAATTTATCCAATTAAGAACATTAATTAATCGATAAGACTTAGGAAAATTTCACATGATGAAGTGTACTTTTAAAAGAAGCACACACATTTAAAAGAAATTGATGTGGTGATATGTCAGTTTTAAGTAGGGATGACAAAGCGGCGTGAGCCAGCTCACAAGCTCGCACAAAAACACGAGGCGGGCTGATATTTCAAGTTCGTCAGTCTGCATATGCTCAGTAGCCCGCGACTCGCATAAGAAAAAATCTTGCTCTTGTGTACGGTAGTTACTTTCTTTCTGAACTTTTGCATGTACGTTTCAAAATTTTGTGAGTAGAAAAGAACAATGTTATGTATATGTAAATGTGTTAAAGTCTCAAGAATTTAACATGTATGTCAAATTATATATATGAATATAATGAAAGTGTTAGATTATCAATTTATTATTCAACTCCTCAAAATTTGTGCTTAATTTTTTTTTTGTGTGAATGTGTTAAAATTCCTTAATTTATAGGACATTCAAGGCTTTATCACAAGAAATTAAGAAAAAAAAAAGCAACTATCCCACAAGTCGGGACATATGCGGGACAGGCAAACTTAACCTATTTTGTAGACCAAGTGCAAGGCGCGCCTAAATAAGTTGAGCCAACCTAGATTGCCACCTCTAGACTTAAGACCCAGAGCGGTAAAGTTCTTACTCCTCTAATTTTGTTTAGTACTAATATATTTTAATTAAATTAATTGTGAAATTATATTTGAGAATAAAATTTAATTAAATTATTATGAGTAAAGTTTAATTTTTATTCATCTTAAAAAGTTATATTTAATGAATTAACAACTTTTTCTAATAAATAATAATTTTATTTATAAAAAAAATATTAGTTATCTTTATTCTCAATTCTATTTCTTAGTTTTTTATTTTATTTTTTATTAAGTTTGATTTAGGCGGCTAAAACTTTTGAATCCTCTAACGTCATAATATTTGATAGGGTGAGTCAAGACTTCTGCCTCATCTTATTGTGATGGCTAAATCCACTCTATCCCATCTTTTAGGGATCAAAGACAAACCAAAGCAAAATAAACCAAAACTGGTTAAAGTAATCCATTTTTTTTTTCACAAAATCAATATTCATACAAGTATAGAAACTAATGAATTATTGAAACAATTGCTCAAGTAAGATATTAATACTAATTTAAGAACATATCATGATAAACTTGTGTAATCCAACTTATTCTGCTAAGCATGTCATTGATTATGACTAATACAAGAACCATATCTCATTCACTCTGTTGAACACTTCAAAAGGGGCATTGTACTGTGCAACAAAGAAACCATTATGAGTCTTGGAAGCCCATTTGGTGCCTGCAAGACTACCATTCAAGGCAGCAACTTCTGTCATAAAATTAGAATCTGTCACAAATCCACCAAATTGTCTCACAGCTACATATGAAGCTTTCCATCTTTGAACTTTTATACCATCTGCAGAAGGAGGGTTCTTTTGGTTGGCTTTTGGCACGTACAAGCTCACGACAATGGAGTTTCCATTTGAAACTTCACTAATCACTGGTGCTGACATCTTAATCACCTTCTTTTCGTTGTTGTAGCCATTAACATAACTGAATAGTCTGTTAAATTTTACATAATGTTATTTAAGTTATTCATTATTTTGTTTAATTTTACTTTCTACAATTATAATGTTATACGTTATCATGTTGTGCTTCTTTTCTTCCTACATAATAATACTGGAACACAAAGTTATTGTTAATTAATTTGAGTAGTATCATGAAATACACTATTCTTTTTGTAAGAAATGCAAAATTGCATAATCATGTAATCACATAATCCAAAAGAGAGTGAAGAGACATAAAAGAAAAAAACTCAAGGACTTCAACTTAATGGGACAATATAATTGCAATTATAAATAGGATTGATATTTAATATAAAAAATAAATTAATAAAAGAAAATAAAAATACCTTGAAAACTCCTTTCTTGTAGCTGCAACTAACGAAGTGTCTTGAACAGGGGAGGTAGAAATCCACACGGGTGAATCATAGCTACGAATTTCATAGTCCTTTCCCATTTCTGTAACATTGAAGGTGGGGCACTCATACTTCTTGCATGATTCAGGAATTTTCCCTTCAACACTCAACAATGGTGCTAAGATGAAGCTCGTGAGAATGAGGAATTGGAATGTGGTAGCAGTCATGGAAAAGAAATCACAAATATTTAGTGACCAACAAATTATATTTGATGTCCACACAAGTATCACAACCTACAAAGTTCGCATATATATACACATGTTTGGACTTCCAACTGTTAAATGGGAAGAGCGATTGCATATAAATATTTATTACATGATTAATGTTTTTATAGGATAAATATTCACTTTATTATAATAATTATTAACATGTTCCTTTTCAATACAAAAAAAAGAAAAAGAAAAAGGAATCTTAATACAAAATATTAATTCATTAATTTTATTTAAATTCTGCGTGAGATAATTGGGTAGATATTTGATTATAAAAGTTGTTACGTTTATTTATTAAAAAAACTAAAAATTATTATACAATTTCCTTTCAATAAAATCATTTAAAACTTTAAATATATAAAATATAAAGGATAAAATTCCTTTAAAATTTAATCGTACATTAATTTTACTTTTATTTTATTAAAAATATATTGATAACATGTACAATTATTCAAATTATTAACAAATTTTAAATAAAAATAAATTTTATACTAAAATAGTTAAATTTCTATTTTTTATTGTACTAAAAATAAATGATATGTAAATAAAATATATAGTATTCATTTTAGTGAATCAATTATTTATTTATTTTATATATTTTGATACACATTTTTATTTTAACATGTTTAACTGAATTATATGTAAAAATAAAATAAAAAAAGTCAATATTTATATAAAGTAAGAGTTTATATAATAGGGATAAACGAATTAAATGTGTAAATTAAACAAGATAACATATTTAAATGAATTAAATGCGTGTAGGACTGAAAAGAGAGTGCATAGTTAAAACAGATTAAAAAATAATTAATGTTATCTAGAATTGTTTTCAATAAAAATTATATAGATCGATAAAATAATATTTTAAAGTTTGGAATAACTGAGTGAGTTATATATATATATATATATATATATATATATATATATATATATATATATATATATATATATATATATAGAAATAAAATATTATA
>Ga0214543_1006150_pt1 | contig 21567 bp, 10 predicted proteins | sample CNSS2metaG_FD_160094 | JGI IMG/M metagenome (GOLD analysis project Ga0214543, IMG submission 160094) | Root nodule microbial communities from cowpea collected in UCLA plant growth center, Los Angeles, California, USA - CNSS2 | ecosystem: Host-associated > Plants > Roots > Nodule | place: USA... | reverse complement strand
CTTAACCCACCAACCCGTGGTGGGTTGAGCCGGGTTACAAAATTTCTGGCTCACCAGAAAGTGAGCCGGGTTGGGTTCACTCATTTTCAACCCGGCTCGTGGTGAGCCAACCCGTGTGAGCCGGGTTGGCTCACTTTGACATGTCTAATTTATGGGTAGAAAAGGAGACAAATGAGTAAATAGTAATAATAATATAGCCGTTAGTCATTAAAAACATTAACTCATAAATTAAAGGTCTATAAAAACATAAGTAACAGTAGAATTTTTATTTTTATTATTTATTTTTTAAATTATATTAAAATATTTCTAACATGGACCATATTATCTTTATTTAAATAATATAGAGACTAAATTACTAATAAAGTATTTAATTTTATTAGACTGACATGTGGTCATCTTTCAAATACCAATTTAACACATAGAGTCACATTGACTCTATTTAACAAATATTGAAACTCAATTGAGTTAAAAATAAATGTACAAACCAAATCAATTTCGATATGTAAATATAGAAATAAAATTACTAATTAAGTCTAAAATGTAATAATAAAAAATTTTACTTTTTCATAATTTAAAATTAGTTTATCAAAAATAAACAATTATATGAGAAAATTGCTACAAATACCTTGAGAAACACCTATTCCATCTTTTAAAATGTATTTGGAATTGTATAATCTAAAAGGTGTTTCCACATTGCACAATTTAAAATGTATTATAAATTTCACATTCAAAATGTAATTCTTTTAAATGCATTCCCAATTATGTAATCCAAAAAATATTTCTTAATTTGGAAATCTATTATAGAATGAAGGTTCTAAAATGTATTTTTTTTTAATGTATTCTGGAACGTGTTTTCAAATCCAAAAATATCTTAGAGATTTCACAATTTGGAAAATGAGTTGTAGGGGTAACTTTTACGATTTTATTATAAGTTTAATGAGAGATAATTTAGGGTTTATGGATTTAATGGGAGTGCAGGAAGAAACGGTGTACTAAACTCACTCCTTCTATGAGTTTGTTTTCTGTTCTAACCCATCAAACAAAAGTCCAAACTTGTTTTACCATACCAACACCCAGAATTTACTATTTTCACCCACTCAACTTAAACATAATTATCCCACTCCATCTAAATCTAGAATTAACCAACCTTACATCATATACACATCTTAAATACACAATTAAAACTTAAAATTCTTTAATTACATTGTCTTGATCATTATAAAATTTTGTAGAATACAACTCAATCATAACATCATATTAATTGGAATAAAATTCTCCAATGATTAGTATTTTTTTTTTCTATACATCATCCTAATTATATAAATTTTAATTAGAAATTAGAATACAACATAAATAAAATGACATTAATTATTGAAATAGAATTTGATCAAATTTGCATAAATTATTGTGAACATGTGATTGATCAAATGAACTATTTTTTTTTTATGGTTGGCAATGGAACTTCTTGGTGTCCCCACTAAGTTAGGACAGGAGGAACGAGACATCATAGGCAGTTCCATCATATTATACACATTACACGTGTCTTTTTTATGGGAAATTATTATTCTTTAAGTATAATTAATATTTTTTATATTAAAAACTGAAATACTTAACAACTAATTAATTATATTATAAATTTATATAACATATTTTATAAAGATAAAAATATTTTTAAAATTTTTTAAGTAATATTTTTATACAAAATAATCACCTTGAAATTTCTAGAGACTCTATTAAGAAAAAAAAATATTTCTCCAACATTTAAAAAATCTTTCTGTGAAAGTTTGAAATATGAAAACTTAAAAAATATCGTATATAATTTTTGTAAAAAAAAAATCTCTTTAAAATTTATAACAACATTAAAATATAATTATTATATTTATTTAATTTTTATTTTAATTGTTTTTTTAAAGATTTTAGATGTTTAATATTTTTTTTTTGGTTTTTCTCTAAATTTTAAAACAAATAGGTTTAATTATATTTTAATTTTTAATAACGTTAAATATAATTATTTTATAACTTTTTAATTTTTTATTGATATGAATTAAATAAAATATTAAACACAATAATATTTATAGATATTTTTTTCTCTAAATAAAGTAAAATTGTATTAATGATTATTAAGTCAAAATTCATTTAATATCACTTTTAATAATGAATTTTTGTAAAATTCGATACTTATTTATTATTTTTAACCAATGTCTTAAGAGTACTGGTTATCAAGACCCTAAAATATATTTTAACAAATTTTCAATGGAGAATGCTAACCACTAGGGATGGCAACAGGACGGGACGGAGATGAGTTTCGCTTTTCCATACCCATTCCAGTAGAAAAAATTCATCAACATTCTCATACCCAAACCCAACGGGTATCAAATTTTTGTCTCATCCTCATCCCCATCAGGTAACGGGTATAATCTCGTACTCATACTTGTACCCGTTTTCTTACTACTTCAATATTAATTTTTATTAAATAATAAAAAATTACGGTAAAGTAATTATAATATTATTAAATATTCAATATTGATATGATGGTTGTTTCTTTGATATCAAATACTTTGAAATAAATTATAATTGTCTATATTTTAGATTAGAATAGCAAATAAAATTTCATGAGAAACAAAACATTTATTAAATTTACAAACATTAATGAAACCTAGTTGATAAAATTTAAAAATATTTTTTTTAAAATATAAAAGGAAAACAAATATTCATATTAAAATATATTTTAAATGTTTGTTTACTTAAATTGTTTAAATTTTAATGAATCTCTTTTTTATACACAAATAAAAATAAAAGTTATAATACAACACTTGATCAAAATGACGCAAAGAACAAATAATAAACATAATAATAAAATTTTGACATAAACCTTGTATCTTTTGAACTCCAATATATGTTGGATGGTGATAAAAAAATATTCATGGCAATTACATTAAATTTTTATATAATAGTAAATAAAAATTATTTATACAATTATAGGGAAAAAATTACAATATGATTGATAATAAGTTAGAAAATATAAAATAATTAGATAAAATATATCGAAATAGTATTTTACATGATGAAAATAAACAACAAATAAAAATATTAAAAAATTAATAAATGTGTGTCTTATAAACAATTAGATGAACTATTGAAATAAATCGCACAAAGGAAAATAATTGTATAATTAAAGATATGATAAGATGAAAAATACCTTAGAGATCTAAGAAAACTTTTCAAATATCAATATATATACTCAATGATCAATAAATAACAAAAAATATTTTAGCGAAGCAAAAAAGTTCTTCAAATGAAACAAAAATTAATAATAATAAATAAAGAATTTTTTTATATTACATAATAAATGAAAAGTTTATGCTATTAAACACTTACATTGAGAATATTAAACATTCTCATGTGAAAGTAAAATATACAATAAATAAAAATACTAAAAAAATAATAGAAATACTCAAATGTGAGACATAATTTTTTTTTAATTGACATACATCATTTTAACATAATTACACAAAGGTTATGCTAAATTGAAAAATATATTAAAGATATGAATGCGTTTCATGACAAACCAAATAATTAGAAGAAATAAAAAATAGAAAGTATATATATATATATATATATATATATATATATATATATAGGGTTACTTAATTAATTATGAATATTTTAATAATTTAAACGAGAACGAAGATATAGCATGGACCGAAATTATGGCGGGTATATATATATAGGGTTACTTAATTAATTATGAATATTTTAATAATTTAAACGAGAACGGAGATATAGCATGGACCGAAATTATGGCGGGGATATGTACATCCCGTATCTAATTGAAAAAGTCGAGAATTCTCCATCTCCATACCCATACCCATACCCATACCCATACCCAGTCAATGAGAGGATTCTTCGTAAAAACGGGAACGAGTTTGCGCAATACCCACGAGGGTGAGTTTATTTGTCATCTCTACTAACCACACAATTAGAAATTCTCATATTATATGAGATTTTTCTTGCAAATTTGTTAAAAAAAATTGCAAAAAAAGTCTTTTTTTCTGCCATTTAAAAAAAAAAATTGACATGTAATTCCTTCATAGGTAATAATTTCCTACAAAATTATAGAATCTGCAAGTATTTTCTGCAAAATTTGTTGCGAAAAAAAAATTTATTCAAAATATTTTGCAAGAAAATTAGTAGCAAGTTTTTGCAAATTTTTTTCTCAACAAAATTTATAAGTATTTCCTACCAAAAAATTTTCAAAATAAAATTGGTAAAAAATATAAGTTTTTTAGTAATTAGTGTCCTATAAACCTTGTTTAAGGTGTAATGAATGAACATAAAATTTTGTAAAAATTCATAAACACCTATAATATTAAATGAATCATAACTATGATAACTTTATTGATTATTGTAATTTTTACTTTATTTAAAGAAAAAAAATATCCATACAGACAATATAATATTAATTATCTTTTATTAGAAAAATAAACAATTATTAATAAGGTCAGAATTCATTTATTATTTCAGTTATCTACGAACCGATTAGCATGACCCTATATTTTATTGAAAATTTAAACGTTATACACGCAATCTCAAAAGTAATAAAAAAATGAAGTTGACTAAGTAAGTTTCAATTTTCTGGTTTCAATTATTCTAAAGTTTAACACACGTTTCTTCTTTTTTGAAAATTTAAAGTTTATAGAAAAAATATCAAGTTTACTAGTTTTTATTATTTGAAAACTGTAATTAATAAACTTTAAAATTTTAACATCTAACAAAATTTGAAAATTCTTTATTGAATAAAACAGTTAAACTAAAATTTAAATCATTTAAATTATATATTTTATAGAAAAAATAAAATTCAAAATTTTGCACAAATATGTTATTGAAATTGTGAATAGTTGATATTTAATATTTAAAAGGGATTTATTTGAATGAGGAATAATTGATATCAAATAACTAAAACCAAACGTATGAATATTAAGTATTTAAAATTATTGAAATTATTTTATTCAAATTCAAACATTTAAAAAAAATCACAATTCATTTTCAGTTAACTTAGTAATTTTCAATTTACTATCTTCATTATTGAAAAAAAAATACAGCAAAACTTCTCTTTTGAACGTTTTAGAAATCTTATAAATGCCTCATTGGAACTTTAATATATTTTATACGTCAAATTTAAATTTTAATTAATGAAAAATTAATGTTAATAATATGGATGAACGAATAGGCGTGAATAGGCGTGGCTTGATTATTTCATTATATTTTTTTAAGTAAATATTATTTTTATTTCCATAAAAGAATGATAATATTTGTTTATAAATATTAATTAAATATTATTTAAAAAAAAATTATCAAAAAATATACATATTTTCTTATTCGAATGTCAAATATTAAATAAATTATATATGTGTATAAATATTAAATAATAATATACAAATCCATTTTTATTCTCATTTTCGATTTAAAAAATTAAATATTGTCGATAATTGTATCCATACCTAATTGATCAGAGATAATTTATTATCATAGATCATATTATACCCAAAGACATTTTCATTTGTCATCATGTGAGAAAATATTTGAAATAATGAGTAATTGACATTATCAATTAATCTCAAATTTATTAACTTTATTTTGTTTAAAAAATATTATTAACTATGAAGCTTATGTTAGAGTGTTGGTATTTCTCTACGTAGAAAAATATAATTTTAAAAAACATAAAAGTAATTTTATAAAAATAAGAGTTAAAGATTTGTATAATTATTTTTAGGAGTAAAGGACTTACGCCATTATTATTTGCTAAAGGGTTAAACCTAAGTGTTATATATATATATATATAAATAGATTCTCTTGTTCATAATTATTTATTCTTAATTTACCCTTTACAATATAATTATTTATTTGTTTTTGAAGATTTAAAAATTATTTTTACATGTTTTCTATAGGTTAAAATAATATTGGTCCCAATTTTTGTCAAATTTTGTCAAATCAATCATAATTTTGTTTTTATACTCAAATAAGTCTCAATTTTCGTCAATTTTATTCAATTTAAAATCATTAATGGCTATGCACAGTTATGGCCATATGTCAATTTGTGATTTTTTATTTTAAAAAAATAATCTTTTTTATTTTTTTTTATTTTTAAAATTTGATTTTTTTAAACTTTTTTTGAATGTGTCAATTCAGCAACAATGTGTCACATGTCAGAGTCAATGTTTTATATTTAATTTGATCATATATTTGTTATTTTTGTTCAATTTTGTTTAAAATTGACAAATTTTGTCGCTAAAGAAAATGAGACCAAATTTAATTTTTATATAAAAGTTATAATGATGTGAATTTTAATATATTATATAAAAGTATTTAATAAAAAAAATGTGAATTTTAATATAAAAAATAAATTTGATTTCAATTTGGAAAGGGAGAAAATTGATTCATGTTAACAAATATTGGAACTAAATTGAATAAAAATAACAAATATATGGATCAAATTGAATATAAAACATTGACTGTAACATGCTAATGGGTTGACACGTGGACATTTAAAAAAATAAAAAAAAAACCACAAAGTGACAGGTGACAATTATGGTTCATGACCGTTAATGATTTAAACGGTGTTAACAAAAAAACCAAATTTAACAAAATTGACAAGAATTAAAACCTATTTGCGCACAAAAACAAAATTGTGATTGATTTGACAAAATTTGAGGAAATTTGGGACCAAAAAGGTATTTTAACCTTTTCTAAAAAACTATTCTAATAGTTATTTGTAATTATCTATAACTATATATAAAGAGGATTCTCTCTTTTTTGTGTATACAATTACTTGTTTCTAATTTACCCTTTATAATATAATTACTTATTTATTTTTTAAAGACTACCAATTGTTTTTGCATGTTTTCTATAAACTATTCTAATAGTTATTAGTTTTTTTATCTTTTATTCATTAATAGACATTTTCTCTTCTTTTCTCCATTTATTTTCACTTTGTTTTAATAAATATAAATTTACTCTGTATTCATTAATTGTTAAATTCTCTTATTTTCTCCATTTATTCCACTTTGTTTTTAATAAATAAATTTATTTTGTATATTATCTTAATGAAAGTACAATATTATCACTTACTAATATAATATCATATATATTTAAAAAATGCATACATACAGGCGCGATAACGCATGTGTTTACACTAATCTATAATAATATATAAACAGATATCCTCTTTTGGTTCCACATTTCATTTTTTTTTGTTTTATCCTAAATTATTATTTTAAAAATTAATTATTTTATAAATAATTTACCTATATAACCATTGTCCTAAAAACCTCTTATGACTTTAACAATTCATCGAAAACTTCTTTTGTGTAGATATTTTATTCTCCTCATTTTACATTGAACAACTATTTAAAAAATTAATTATATATTTTTTATTGATCTTAACTTAATTTATATGAAGATTAAAAAATGCAAACACACAAGCGTAACAACACCTATGTTTTGCTAGTGTATATAAAGAGGAATCCTCTTTCGTGTCTAAATTTCATAATTTAAATTTTACCCTTTACAATATCATTATTTTTAAAATTTTAAAAAGTTAACAATTATTTTTACTTGTTTTCTATAAATCTGTCTATCTTCTCTATTGTTTTTTCCTATATTGATGAAAAGTTATCTTCTCATATTTTCTCCATTCATTTTATTACATTTTAATAAATATAAATTTATTTTGTATATTAAATTAATAACATTACAATATTACAATATACTAATATAATATCATGCATATTTAAAAGATGCGTATATACATGCGTGATGCTGCAAATTATTTATTCGATCCTCATAATGGTTGATCACAAATAGGATATTTGTTCACATGTGGTGGCACTGTGGTTTTATGGCGGTATGTGAAACAAATAATAACAACAACATCGTCAAATCATGCGAAAATTTTAGCATTACATAAGGCGAGTCATAAAGGCGTTTGGTTAAGGTCTATAACATGTACGACAAACTTGTGGTTTATCGGAAAAAATGAAATCAACCACATATGAAGACAAATAGTGCATGCATTGCTCAATTGAAAGAAACACATATTAAAAGAGACAGAACAAAACATATTCTTTCAAAATTCTTTTTCACTCATGATCTTCAAATAAATGATGACGGAGAGATCCAAAAGATTCGATTTGCCAACGAGAATTTCTGAGTAATTGATTCATAAGATTGGACTTCATCATCTTAATTATGTAAGTTTACATGATGGGAGAAATAAAAGATGTAAAGAACAATATTATATAGAATAATGTACTTTTTTACCTTCACTACGTTTTTATCCCAAAGTTTTTTTTTTCTAATAGGGAGACACATTTTCTTATCAATAGACACCCAAAAGGAAATTATTAATATTATGAATTAATGGTCATCCATTGATCTGGTACAATTACTCATATGATTTATATGATTAATATTTATAAGATACAACAAAAAATTGCTCCCTGTTCTCTCATCTTCTATTCTTCATTGACTTCTCTTTGTTCTTAGCTTTATTTATAACAAAAAAAAAATCTTAATATCTTATATAAATGTATTAATTATCTATTAATATCAATTTTTCTTCGATAATATTGTGATATTATAAATGAGTGAGAGTTTTAGTTTAAAATTTATATTAACCACTGGGAGTTACAACAACTTCACAAAAATACGAAAAAAATCATTAAATATCTTATAAAATTTAAATTTTATAACAGTGGTTAATGTTAAATAGAGTTGAATTTAATTCTCTTTATTGTATTTAGTGAAAAAATTTATTGTTGACATTAATATTATTTAAAATTTATAATTAATGTTAATTATTTATAATTTGATATTATAAATTAATGTTATTTATTATATAAATTTATTACAACTCAATAATTAATACTAATTTATTAGCTGAGATATCATATATTTGTTTCAGAAATATTGTGATTGAAATCTGAAATACTATATGTTATAATAGTAACTATACTTTTAGTAATAATAATATACTATTTCAGAAATAATTAGTCTTTGAAAAATGGTATTTGATATTTATTATTTTATATTATTTAATTCTTAATTTTTTTTAAGGATACATAATCGTGAGTATAATAAGTATTTATATTTTTTAATATAATGAGAAAAAAAAATCATTCTTAATACAAAAATTTAATTTCGTTAATTTTATTTGAACTCCGTTGATTATTAAAATAATTGAATAAATGTTTGAACTTTAATAATTATGTTTGTTAATTAAAGAAAAATAAATTAGTATTAATATGTAATTTTCATTAAAGAATTCACTAAAATTTTTAAATTTACAAAGGTGAAAGACTCCATTCACATACAATGCTATTTTTTTTTTAATAAAAACACATTATATTTAAACAAAACTAATGAAATTAAACTTTTTGTGTTAAAATTGTAATTCTTTTATTGCACTAAAAGAAAAATATATTAGTAATTATTAATCTAAACCAATACTTTACTTTTTAAAATATATAAATACTATAATAATAACATAAAATATTAAAGTGTTAAATATACTTTTGGTTTCTAAATTATTATAAAAAAAGTGTGTTCAACCTCTAAATTCAATTATAAAGGATTCTATCCATGCATCTTATAAAAGTTAGATAAAACATTATCAACACAAATTATAAGACTAATATCAAAAAATAAAACTAATATATTTAAGAATAAATATAAATACTATTTAAAATGAATTTTGATTTTATACCAAATGTGTAAAAATTATTAACTATAAACACACACAATTCTCAATAGGTAATTTTAAATATTGGGTGACAGCATACAATTTTTAATTTATGCAACTTGGGTTTAGATGTATTGGTGTGTATGATAAGGTTGTGGTGAATCATAATCACCTTATTCAAAAAATCCAACAACCCTCTTAAGGAAAGCATTGGATTTGATTTTAAGTAGTCATAGATTTCAATTTATATATACGAATAAAAATAGATAGATTTTAAGATTAGAAAGAACTATAGGAGATCAAATCCCCAACATTTAGAATTATAATATAAGTTAATAAGGTGAAATATGATTTTGTGCTTCAACTTTTCGTGAAAATTAAAATTAATTCTTCTTAACAAATTTTGAACCAATTTAGTTTTTCAATTCTTTAAATGTGTGAATTTAGTTATTTTAATCAAATTTGTAAAGTTTAGTTGGTGTTTGAAATGTGTTTTTTAGCTAACATTGAAACAAACATGTGTCAAACGAGATAAATAAAGTAAAATAATATGATGAGATGTGTTTGAAACGTCAAATAAACTTGATAAAATTTGGTTTAAATGACTAAATTTATGTATTTATAATATTGAGAGACTAAATTGGTTAAAATTTATAAGAGGGATTAATTTCAATTTTCACTAAAAACTTAAAAACAAAAATATATTTAATTTTATAAAATAAAATAAAAATTAGGATTAGATTGAATATATGAAATGAATTTGGTATGTTATTGGGAAGGAAGATGATAAATCTTGAAATCTAAGAGAACCATTGACAATGGAACCATGTGTTGATGAGAACAACCTATCTCATACCTCTTCATATTAAAGCTCCTTTTTCTTAATTAAATATTTTTCCTCACCTAGTTAAAGAAATAATTCAAGTCCACCAATAATAATAATATTAATAATATTAGTTTTAATAATTATAATAATCCAAACTCAACCATGATGTAGTTAAATACTAACCAAGGTTAGTGGTTCCCCCAAAGGCTCCTATATAACAAGAGGATGATGCTGTGGATGCAAGCAACTTCACCCTCATCAGAAAACCCTATTAAATCCCTATTTTTTTTTTCAGATTTATGAAAATGGAACTTGTAAATTCTCCCAAAAGAAATTGAAATAGAAAAGGGGGAAAATGGAAAATGAATGAATAGCCACATAGTTTAGGCAAAGGTCAAGGAAGTCACAACACAAAGACTCATCATAGGGTCCATCGAAACCCTGTCTCTAATAACTGGTACGTCTCTCTCTTTTTTCTTTTTTACTTCCAATGAAAATTCAGATATTGAAGAAGAGGGTCTGCGTCTGTTGAAAACTTGAATTTTAGCCCCGAACCCCATTTCTCTCACACACCCACTTTCTCTCTCTGCAATTAACATCACTGTAGAGAGAGAAAGAAAGCGCGGGACAATGAAAACATTTCCTCCTCACACACAAAGGTGGTAGACCAAACAAGCCCTAGATTGTATCAGATCCTCACCCTTTTCCATTTTCCCGCCAAAATCTACTTTTGACCCCGACCCGGATTCTCAATCGGTGCCAATTTCACAACCCTTGAAACTGTTTTCATCGATTTATCGAAAAAAAAAGAAAATCTAAAAAAAAAATACCTGTTTTAAAAATTTGAAAAAAATGGGTCATTGCGAGTGGGATTATATGTTTCTAGGGTTTGAATTCGATGTCCATGGCAGGGCGGTTGCAGTTCGACGGCGGTGTTCGCGGAGAAGATAGTGGTGGCATTGTGGGAGGCTCGAACGACGATTCTTTGTGCTGTTTCGAGAGGTTGTTTGCGGAGTTCTTTAGTGAGATCTGTGCGTTTAATTGCGTTTTGCATTATCCTCCAATGCTGTCTGATGGGCAGGACGTGGATTTGTATAGGTTGTTTTTGGTGGTGAGAGGGAAGGGTGGATACGATGCCGTTTGCAATGGGAAGTTGTGGGATTCGGTTGGGGAGGAGTCTGGGATGGGAGTGAGTGTCGGGTCCTCTGTTGAGTTGGTTTACAGTAGGTACTTGAGTGCTTTGGATTCATGGATGAAGAAAGTTGCTGAGAGTAAGGTGTCTCCGGAGTTTGGTGTGGTGGATAACAGGGATAAGTTTGGGAGGCGGTTAATGGAGTTGCAGGCTGAGGTGGAAGGGTTGTTTTCCGGTTGTGGCGATGAGAGGGTGGTTTTGGCCGGGGAGGATGTCGAGGGTGGTATGGATGAAGATGATCACAACTTAGATGGGAGGGAGTTATCCAGTGATAATGGGGTGAAAGGTAGTGGTGATGAAGGAGGTGAACATAGACAATGTTCTGATTCGGAGATGCCGGACCATGACATGGATGAAGGGGTTCTTGGAAACTCGGATAAGGGAAATGATTTGATGGGAGGGAAGGAAGGGTTTGATGGAGGGAAAATGCCTGAAGAGCAGGCTGTGGATGTATCAGATGGGGCTAACAACAGTGGGACTGGAGTGGTGAGTGGAGGCGAGAAGTGTGACGACAGTGATGATAAGGGCTTGGTGTTGGATGCATCTGGTGGTAATAGTGATGGTGATAGTTCTGGTCACAAGAGGAAGAGAGAGGGGTCTGTGTTGGATTCATCTAGTGATGATAGTGATAATAGTCCTAGTCGTAAGAGAATGCGAGAGTCTGCAATGGATATGCTGAACTGGGTTACTGGTGTTGCAAAGAATCCTGGTGATCCTGAAGTTGGTTCAATACCTGAAAAGTCAAAGTGGAAGTCTTATACTAGTCAGGAGGTGTGGAAGCAGGTGCTGTTGTTTCGGGAAGGTGCTTTTTACAGAAGAGGTTCTGAGCATAGCAATGAACAACGTAGTTGGCAGGTAATTTGAAATTATAAAATTAGCTAACTTTAAATTGCTTTGTAAATGAACTTGTTTCTACTACATGCTTAAACATTAATAATCTCAAAATGAGTATGTCTGATAAAAGTTTTTCTATATTTGTACATATTTTTCATTATGTTTATCTTTCTTACATTCTTTTTGTGTGAAACTTATTTGTTGACTAATCAAGCACACCTGGCTTTTCCTTTCCTCAAGTGTATTTGTTCATGAATGTGTAATAATCTTTGTTTGCACTGGTTACTTTGAACTTCGTTATTCTTTTGATCCCTACTTTTATTGTCAGCTTCCTTACCCTTTTTATTTGGGGGAAATAAATATTTTGTTTGCCATGCAGATCACCGATGAAGTATGAACTATAATGTTGGACTGCATAACATTGTTTTTGTGCTGAAACTGTATATTCATATCATTAGTCTTGTTTGTTTTGAGCTTGTGCATGCATCTGTGGATGTCAAACTAAAGTTAACTCTTCACTGATGATTTTACAATTCTAGATAAACAGAATATGCCAACACTCTATCAAACAGTTTTTTGGGTAGATTTGTCAAATTAACATAAAATTACATAAACTCTTGAGTTAGTAGGGAGACAACGAGTTTGAAATCAAATGTAAGTTTCCTCCCATTTACTCTAAATGACAAAGTTTTATCGTGACTCGAATGATTTGAAGAATTAAACTGCTTTGTAAAAGTTCTCTTTAATAGCTTGTATTTTTATTAATTTATATATAATTTGGTTATTTATATAATTTAATATTTTTTATTACTATGTGCTAATAAAATTTTCTTTTTGTAATTCTATATTTTGCTTTATTATGAAGTTGAAAATTAAGTATTATTGTTCTATTAGTATTTTGTTCAGCTTAGTTGTCAGTAATAGATTTTTTAATATTATTTTTTCTATTACCTAAACTCTTAGGAGTTTCCGAGTCATTTTTAGAAGTTGAATTTACGTAAACTATAGACTTTACTTATCTATCTGTAAATTATGGTGTGAATAAATTCTATTTTCATATCTTCCATATTTTAAATACTCGGATTATTGTGTCATTTTTGCATGGAAATCAAATCTATTGACATAGACTCTTTCTTCTATAATCTATAATATATATGAAAAGGGGCTCAATAAACAAGGAAGAAAAACTTTGTATATGTGTACTATTAATCTTGAAAGTAAGTGTGTTTTTGGATTAATAAAGTTGTTGGGGGCTACTTTGATTACTTAGACATGGGTAACTTGTGTATTTGTGCCTCCATAATGGAGGATATACACCAAATTGCATATTAAAAATAAAACTATAAAAGCAGAGATCAGTTGAAGTTAGTTTATATAATAAGTGTCAAGTATATAATTACCATCTATAGACAAGTTCTTGGTTTAGTTGAATGCTTTTGGATAATAAATGTCTTGTTCTTTTTAATAGCTTGTTCCGTAGATTCTCGAATCTTTGTCCTAATGCTGCCATTTTATATATTCGAGTAAACAAATTTCATATTCTTTTGATATCATACTCAAGCCTAATGTCATTTTATAGAATCAGAAGATGCACCCTTGCTTGTATGAAGATCAAGTTGTGACAAACTACAATCTCAGAGACAGGTTGAAATGTGACAAGAAGCTACAATCATTGCGAAGCTCTTCTGATTCATCTTTGGGAACTGAGAACAGAACACCAAGTTCTCACACTGAAGGTCAATCTGAGTTGCTTGATTCCTCAGACGCAAATTCAGGTCTTGACAAATGTTCAACAGTACGCATTCCTCTGGGGACAAATCATCAAGCCGAACTACCAGAATGGACTGGTGTGACTTCTGAAAGTGATTCTAAGTGGTTAGGGACTCGAATATGGCCACAGCAAATAGTAAATACAGGACTTATTGAAAGGGACCCCATAGGAAAGGGGAGACAAGGTTCATGTGGCTGCTCAGAAGAAGGTTCTATTGAGTGTGTAAGATTCCACATTTCAGAGAAAAGGGCCAAAGTTCAGCTGGAATTGGGTGATGCATTTTATGACTGGGACTTTGATCGGGTTGGTGAAGATGTTAGACTAATGTGGACAAAAGAAGAAGAGAAAAAATTTGAGGATGTGGTTCGGTCAAACCCTCCATCACTTGAGAAATATTACTGGGACTATATTTTTAGGGCATTTCCTGATAAAAGCAGGGCAGATTTAGTTAGCTACTACTTCAATGTCTTTATGTTGCAGCGCAGAGGATACCAGAATAGGCACACTCCCGATGACATTGATAGTGATGACAATGACGACGAAGCTGGACCATTGAGGAATGTTTTTGGACATCAGATGCAGAGTTCGCGAGGCTCCATCTTGTTAACCCCCAAAAAGTCACATAAAAAGGGAAAATAGCTGGTGAATGTTTGTAAAAATGTTAGGAGCATTGTCAAGGATGCAAAATTTTACAAATTTGTGCATGTTTACCTGCACTCAACATCTAAGGATCTTTCTCTCCTTGTTTGGAAGGTAAATCATTGGTTGAGAAGTAGAACTTTGGAGCTTAAATATTGGTTGTGGAGGGTTCAATTTAAAAGAGATGGTGTATTTGGTGGTGGAAGTGGGAAAATTTTGGACAAGCTTAGAAGTTGATTACAAATCACATGCTTCCGATTTTGAGCTGCATCTTCTTTTGTCTGTCCAGAGATGATACATGGCTACTGCACATTTTTTTTTTCTTAAAAAGAGTTGGTTTTGACTACAAGGGTTACTTGAAACAGAAGTCTTAGGGAATATAGGTCCACATTTTACTGTAGAGGGTCATGAACAAATACGCCAAAGTGCAATTCAACTTGTAGCTTCCATTTGATGCAACTTTATATTTTGTTTTGATGCTTCTTCCTTTTCTCAAAGTGGTATAGAATTTGTTTTGGCAAGATAGTCTCATTTTGGTGCCTTTCAATGTTCTTTTTATGCTAAGTAACTTCTCTTCTGTTCTATTCATACTATACCAAATTACATCATCTCCACATTTCAGAGATTGTACTTTGTTCTGCTTTCTTTTTAAATACTTGTATGGATTTATTTACTTTGTCGTATTCTGTTGTTTTTTTGGTATATCTGTCGTCGTTTTCGATTGTTACCCATGATTGTTTTTATTGTTACTTTTATTTTGTTGGCCTTGAAGATGTACTGAGGGATGACAATTGGTGAAGTAGATAATCCTATCCGATTCGCAAGAGAAATCCTACTTGTTACTTGTTTCATTCCTTGAACATCCATTTAAAAGATATCTTTGAGTTTTTTAAGAATATGTTATATAATGTTGGAAGTTCCCTATTGTCGTGAGGCAGAGTGAGACAGAGTTGAGTTAGACTTAAATTTATTTTTTAATATGGTATTAGAATCATAATTAAAAAATATATTCTGACGAGATTTCTTACACATATCGTTTCACCTGTTATCAAACTGTTAACGAATTATCTATTTTTAATATCACACATAAAATGTATATACTTCGACATAAAAGAATATGTTAGAAGTTTTACATTGACTAAAAATAAGGTGCAAACTTAATCTTATCAATGTTATAAAATTAAATTAAACTTAAATTTATTCATATATATATATATATTTAAAATAAAATTGAAAAATATAAATTAAATTTTAATTTTAATTAAATTTAACTTAATAAAATCTAAATTAAATTTTAATATTTTACTAGTAATACATTGTACGACTAATATATAATATTTATATCTGACTTTTTATAAACAGTACTATCCATTATCTATTATCTGCATATATCTAATTGAGGTATCTAATTGAAATATCTATATTTTACTCAGATTTTTATTTGAGAATATCTGTAGAGATGAATATTTTTCTCATTTCTATAATTATGGATGTTGAACTCCTACTTGGATTACCGACCGCATAGTATTCGTAATCATGCAAATTTATTTTACCATTTTTAAATGTTGTTCTTTTTATTTCAATTTTTGTATCCAACTCTATTAAGGATAAAATTTATGTTTAATATTTTTCAAATAGTTCTGTCCTTAAGTGCAATTATAGCTAATGCATATTTGCGCTTGAGTGATCGCAAAAATTATCTTGTTTGCCATTAGATTTTTTCTTAGATTTGTGATTGGTTTTGAAACTGAACTCGTAAAAAATAAAGAGTGCAAAAAAATTGTTTAAAATAATTAAATAATAAATTAATTCAATAAAATATAATGAAAAATTAAAATATTACAATAAAATACTCTAATATTAATATTATTACTATTAATTAACTATTTATTACTGGAATAAAATTGGAAAATAAATGCTTCATTAACATTCAAAGTTTAAAGTTAAATTCGGAACATTAAATAAATGAAATCAAATAACTTGAATGATTAAGGTTAATTTATTAATTGTCATTATATAATGAAGTTACTATATACATATGTGTGATGGAGGTGAATGATATTTTATAAGCCTTCAGATTCCTTTCATTTTCCTTACAGCTGGAAAATGTTTGCAGAAGACAACAGTTAAGCATACTAAAACCAAGCATTTTAAACAATACAATGTTAATATAATGATGTATAATAATTAATAACAGATAGATTTTGGTAAACATTATATATATATATATATATATATATATATATATATATATATATATATATTATCTGTTCTACCTTTCGAATGATTTTAACTAACTTTTTTTCGCTTATACAACAGAAATAAACTATTGACCAAAAAATTTTTTATTATGTTTTTCATTTTAATTGTTTTTTTTTTTTGTAATTTTTTTATGATTATTGAAGATCTCAAGTTCACTAGATATATGCCTAAAAATAATTTATTGATGATTGTACACTTCACTTTACAAATCAATTATATCTAAACATTAATATAAAAATTTATCATCTAGTTTGTTAGAAGCCACTCATCCAAATATCGTTTCAATCCTCAAGTTAGGAATATGTGTTAAAAATCTACATGTACTAATTTATTCTCTATTTTTATCGAGTCTATTTAATTTAATTTTTTTTTTTGATTTACTTACATTTTTTATCGATTTTATTTAATTTGATTTTTTTAAGTCCTTTAAATAATTAATGGATAGTAATATGTGTTTGTCATATGCTAGTTTGTGGTTTTTTGTTTTTTTATTTTTTATTTTTATTTTTATATTTTTAGGTTAATGTGTAAAGTCATAATCATACTTGCATGTCAAGTCAATTACACGTGTCACAGTCAATATTTCATATTCAAATTGGTTCCTATAATTATTATTTTTGTTTAATTTAGTTCCAATTTTTTTAAAATAGAAAAATTTTGTTATTCTCCAAATTGAGACTAATTTTAATTTTTATATAAATGTTATACTGATATTTTTATTAAATAATTTTTTTTTATGATTATAGTTGGTCTAATATTAGAATGAAAATTTTGAAAATAAAGACTAACATAATTGATTTAAAATCTTAAAGGGATTAAAAATCACATAAAGTGATGGTGTTATACCCCTTTTTAATCTCTTAAAATTGTAAAAATGATATGTGATTTTTAATCTTTGAAAATTTTAAACCAATAATGTTACAATCTACTTTTAAAATTTTCATTTTAATTTTAAACTAACTGTGACTCTAGATAATAATAATAACAAGTACAGTCTTATTAAATCAGTTTTCTTTTATAAGATTTTGAGATAATATATGACATGAAAAATTTGACACGTTTCTTTTCCTTAAAAATCTTTAATATTTATATTCATGTCATTAATATATTTTATTCTTTAAATTGCTAACACAAAGCATCATTTGATTTTAATATTTAACTTTAAACCATTAAAATATCCTTGTACTACTAAAGAAAACCATCTAACTATTTTTAAAGTGTACAATATAAAAATGTCACCCATTTTTAATACATCTATTATATTCTTCACATATAATAGTTACACCTAATTTTTTAATCCTATATATTAATTATGCATACTTTCGACATTTGAAACATTAAAATATTAAAATGGTCTCAAAGAGCCAGAAAACACCATGAATTGGTTGAATGCTCAATTGAATGTGTTGAAAGCAGCACACATGAAGGACAAGGCACCTTGTACATATTGTACTAAGCTGATGATTATTATGGCTTTGAGAAGATTACAAGTGCAAAATCTTCAAAAGAAGCATCAAACATTTTGAAGAAGACATATAAGGGGGATGAGCGAGTGAAACAAATGAGACTTGAAACACCTAGGGGCGAGTTATAAAGCATGAGGATGAATGAGATAGAAGGAATAGCCGAATACATAACTCAGGTTGAAATTGTGATAAACCAACTTAGTAGAAATGGAGAGACGTTGCTCGTTAACAGAGTGTTAAAGAAAATCTTGAGGTTCTTGATAGATGACTTTGTGAACATGGTGTGCGCAATTGAGGAATCCAATGACCTATCAAATCTCACGATTGAAGAGTTTGTCGACTCCTTTAAGGTGTATGATAAGCGAAAGAAGAAGAAGGCATAGCCACTTAATCATCTACTCCAAATGAAGGGAGGTGGTTAGAACACTCAAAGTAAAGGACGATACCGATGAGATGTAAGAAGCGGTCCTGGTGGTAGAAGCCAAGGACAAGAAGAGGTGAAAGAACAATCCAACCAACAAAATTAGCACGGAAGAGGACAAGATCCAAAGAGAGGAGATCGGTCAAGCAACTCAAACATTGAATGTTTTAAGCGTGGCAAGTATGACCTTTATGCAAAGGAGTACTACTCGGATAAGTCTTTTAGTTGTGGTAAGATTGGACATTTTGCAAAAGATTTTCAATTTGAGAATGGAATAGAAAAGAGAACCAACATCACATAAGAAGTTGAAGAAAAAGCGATGTTATTGATTATGGCACGTAGCTCGAAGGTTAAGCACAAGCAAGTGGAGAGCTCGACAAGACAACACAGTAGAATGGAGAACTCAGAAAGACAATTGAGTAGCAAGGACAACTCAAAAAGACATACGAGTAACAAGGAGAGGTCGATAAGATATGCAAATAGTCTAGACAGCGTGGTGAAACATATGAAAAGCTTGAGTAGCTCGGTGGAGCAAGTGAACATCTTAGAAAGCTCGGTGGGGAGCCTAGGTATCTTAATGGAGCATGTAGATAGCTCAGATAAGTCGGTGGAGCAAGTGGAAAGCTCGGATAGCTTAGTGAGGCATCTGGAAAGCTTAATGGTGCATCCGTACAACTTGGATAGCATGGATGTGTGCAGAGATGAGCTTCGTATTCAAAGGCTAGAACTTGAAAAAAGTGTTTTGCAACAACATAAAATTGAAAAGAGGTTAGAGGCAATGCATAGTTACAAGCAAGCTTAGAGAGAAGAAAGCACGTTTTGCATAAGCAATGGTTGGAATTTGAACAAGAAGTTTTAAGATCGCAAGAAGAGTTACAGGCCGAGAAGGATTTGAGAGCTGCATTGTAGGTGTAAGATGAAAAGTGACGACTTTAAATGGCTGAGGAAATTGATGTGATTGAACGCAATAATACATGGGTGTGGGCCAACTCTGAAAAGGAGTTGAACCTATTAACAAGAACTTGTATAATGACAAGCCGACCATAGAGATAATAAAGAATCCAGTTAGGGACAAGCCGACCAAAGTTAACAAGAAGTCAACCAAAGCAAAGAACAAGTTGGCCACCAAGATAGTGAAGAACCTAGTTAATCACGTGAGAAGAGTCATTATACATGGACATCATAATGAAGAATTGAAGAATTGAGATGAAGAATAAAAGAAACATTTAAATTTACAGGTGAGTTTTGTTGGGTTTTTGTAATAAACTTAAATGTATTAGCTGTGGGTAATTAGTCGTTATAAGTAATTAGCTATTGATGGTAGTTAATGTACTAGCTGTTGGAGCCTAGATAGTGAATGTGTTAGTCATTTATAGCCATTTTGAGTACAACGATAAGGAAATGTGAGTATATAAATTGTAAGAGGTGAATCAAGTTTTTTCATAAGAGTAAAGAGAGTTATTGTCTACATAGGATTAGTTATTCTTAAGTAAAATTTCCATAGAGTTTTGGAAGCCATTTAATTTTAGTGATGCTTATCTTTTAATTAATCTTTTATTTAGTTGTAGGCAATGAAGTCCGATCAAGGAAGCATAGTTGAGGTATCCGGCATTACGAAGACTAAAATTTCTTGCTTCAACAAACTGGGGTGTCTTTTGATATGGATGAGGTGTGTTAAGATAAAATTGCTTTGGTGTATACTTTGACGGTAGCTAAACTCCTTTCTTGTGCATGTTTGTGTGGTTGAGTATACTTTAAGTCTAACTTCTTTCTTATGTATTTAATTAAGATTAAATTGGTGCACATCTTTCAAACATTGTCTTAAGTTTGATATTGGTAGTAGATAGAAAAAATTGAATAAAAAGAAAAAACCCACCCAAGCACTCTAAGTTATTCTTCTAATTAATCATATAAAATAAATTCTCGGTTCAAATATACAAAGACTTAAATATACATTTGGTCCCTATTTTTGTTGATTTTATTCAATTTGGTCCCTATTTTCGTTTTATGTTTAATTAGGCCCTCATTTTCGTCAAATTGTGGCCAATTTGGTCCTTTTTACTAATGGTGTTTAAATAGTTAACGTTTTTGAACAGTACATGCCACATGTCAGCTCCTGGTTTTTTTTAATTTTTTTTTTAATTTTTTTTAATTTTTTTTTAATTTTTTTTAATTTCAAAAAAAGTGTCCACGTGTTAAGTCACAATTGTGCCACGTGTCAGTTTCTGGTAGTATTATTTTTTTTGTTCAATTTAGTCCCTATATTCGTTATTTTTGTTCAATTCAGTCTTTATATTCGTTATTTTTGTTTAATTTAGTCCCAAATTTTGTTAAAATAAAACCATTTAATTTTTAAAATTGACATTATTATTACTTATTTTTTAAATTTAATTATAAATTATAATATTTAATTATTA
>Ga0214543_1006149_pt1 | contig 21567 bp, 13 predicted proteins | sample CNSS2metaG_FD_160094 | JGI IMG/M metagenome (GOLD analysis project Ga0214543, IMG submission 160094) | Root nodule microbial communities from cowpea collected in UCLA plant growth center, Los Angeles, California, USA - CNSS2 | ecosystem: Host-associated > Plants > Roots > Nodule | place: USA... | reverse complement strand
TTTAACGAAAGGGGCTTCATTGAGACAACTTATCAAAATTAGGGACCTATTTAACACTTTTTCAAATTGAGGGACCAAATTCAAATTTTCATACGAAATTTGGGACCAATTGAATAATTTAACCTAATATTATAGACTTAAAATTTATTATCTAACCTCCACATATGAATAAATGTCCTTTTAGAATATTTTATGATTTTTATTATATTTTATGTATATGTTATCTTTTTTTATTTACCTGTAATCAATGATCTATAACTAGAAAGATATAATATCGATGAGACATGAGTCAAACTCATATATAAGAGAAAGATTGTATTACAAATTTGATCTGTAATTATAAATATAACAAAGTTGAAATCATAAAAACAATAATAATGAACAAAAATAATTAATTTCCATATATCTATGTTGGGTTTTTAAAAGAAGATGATAACTAAAGAACAACACTGAAACATGAGCTCAACTCACATAAGGAATTAACGCAATCTCTAACCTAGAATCTTACTAATATTGTGTGTGTTGGGTTAATGTTTCACTAATGTTATACATTTAAAGACCCTTTATTAAAAAAACTAACAATCTTTAATTGATAACTTTACTTATAAAATATTTAACATTTTTTATTAAATTGATATGTTTATGTTTTGATAAATTAAAGCAAACATATCTATATGTGATATTTCATATTATATAAATTATCATTTATATAGTTCATGAAAATTTGTTTCTTTTCACAAAAATTTATTTAGTTAATCAAATCTATTAACTAGTACCAAGCCTTTACCTTAAATTAATTTAGTTTGACAAAAAAGGAAAGTAAAACTTACCATGTGTTTATTTTTGACTACGGAAAGTAACATTGTGTTCTTTTTGAAAGATTTACTACTCATGTATATTGAAAAGAGAGGATTAGCATGTGATTAACTCCTTTTAAAGAAACAACATCAACTTTACCCTTTAATCATTTCAATTTATTCCTCTCTCAAATTATTTCTTCCAAAAGAACATACCCTGAGGGCGTGTTTGAATTGGAAATATGATTTCAGATGAGTGAAAGGATTTGGAAGGATGGAAAGATGATTGTGGTGTTGTTTGGATTAAAGGATTTGAAGGGATAAATGAAATAATTTGAAGATTAAGTTTTGAGAGTTCGTGAGTGATGTGACAAATATGATAAGTTAAACAATTATTTTAATTGAAAAAATTGATGATTAAAATAAAGTATAGTTTGTGTAAATCATGTGAAAATGATATATAACTAGTTGTTATTATTATTATTATTATTATTGTTATATTTTAATATTATGATGCACACACACCTTAATTTGTATAAGATATTTGTGTCTGACACATATTGATATCCGATACTTTATATGATACTTTATCATACTTACAAATGAAGTATCTAATGTGAAAACTAGTAATACTTTTATGATGACAATAATTTGTAATTTTGTATGTTAAGAATGTTTATACATTTGATTTTAATTTAGATACACACAATAATAATCATATATTTATCATGTTTTTAAGAATCTTCGTATATTTTTAATATGTATATATCACGTATCGTGTCATATTATTTTCAAAATAAACATATCAACATATCATATACGATTCGATACACATATTGTATCATACACATATTAATATTATTAATAATTTATATTTTATTTTATTCATTATATTATTATAAAATTGTAATAAAATATAATTATATACAAATAAAATATATAGACAAATCTAACAAAATTAGTATATATTTATATATATATATATATATATATATATAGTTATATATATATAGTTATCTGTTGGAGATAAATAAAATTTTGTATACATATGCATATATATGAAATTTTACATATGATACAATTAGTTTTTAGAATTATTTTGTATGAGAAAAAATGTTTTATTAAAGAAATAAAACAAAGATAGATTACAACAGAAAAAGAATAATTGTATGTGCAATATTTGTTTGATTCGTGTGATAACTGTTGTTGTTTCTCAAAGAATAAAAGAAGCTATAATCTCTAAATATTGAAATAAGATTGGTTGTTGAAGATATAGTATTGAAATTACTATTACTGATAATTTTGTTAGAAGAGCTTGCTTACAAAACCACCAAAACCCTTTTTTTCTTTTGCTTTCTCTATTTTCTTCACTCTCACAACATATCACAAGCCCTTAAGTCCTTACCCACTTTGTCCGACGCCGCTGAGGTTTGATATTGGTTTCATTTGTTGAAGTTGAAGGTGATGGAGATGGAGATTGAGGGTGAGAAACAGCACAAGTTCGATGTGGACCTCGGCCACCTCATGGCTTTCGACTCCAATCACACCTTCCCCTCTCAACCACCTCTTTCCAGGTACTGTATTCTTCTTCTTCTTCAGGGTTTTTTGTTATTTTCGTTTTTGAAACTGCCTTGCTTACTTTAATTGAACACAGGGAGGACCTCGTCAAGCAGTGTTTGCTGAAAGGCACTCACTTGGTTCAAGCTATCGCAGATGCCCTCTTCACATTACCATCGACTGAAGATGTAGATGGCCCCCTAGTCAACTTGCCGCCGCCACTAACTAAATTGCCAAGAGAAAAACATGTAATCCCACACTCCAATCTTTATTCTTTTTTTAAATCCAAAGGTTATAAATTCTACTAATTGTTACTTTTTACTTTGATGCTCGTAACCCTAATCCTTATTCCTATTGTATTGCAACTTTCCAAAGCCTCTTCTTTCATATACGTGTCTGCTTTGCAATTTTACTGATTCCTTCGTCGGTTCTTTGCTTCCAGTATTTTTATTATGTCCAATTTTTCAAAACACTGGCTCATAATTTTTTTGTGATGCTTTCAGCTGCCAAAACCTAAGCCTCCTACTAAATGGGAAGTTTTTGCCAAAAAGAAAGGTTTGTCTATTGCTGCCCATGTGACCCTCAAATTATCTTAATGCTGTTTACTTAGTCTGTGTTTAGGTTTAGTGCTCTCTAATTTTTGCTAGTTGAACCGATGAATTTTATCCTGTGTTATTATGCAGGCATACAGAACCGGAAGAAAGACAAGATTGTGTACGATGAACAATCAGGAACCTGGAAACGCAGATATGGGTATGATCGTGCAAATGATGAAGATGCAATACCTATCATCGAGGCAAAAGAAACTGATGGTAAAGAATCGAACATCTCTTTCCTTGTGAAGTGCTACCGTGTGTCTTTAATGGTCATGAATAAGGTGTAGACCGTAGACACTCTACTTTACGTTATCACTTTTGGGCACAAACAGAACCACTACAATGTGTTCAGAATATGATAAAATTTTAAGATAGGATGATTCATGGCAGACCTGCATAAGGTTTGCGTACTCGAAACTGTTCTTTTGAGAAAAAATCTGAACCAGACCACCATTGACCTTTTAGAAAATCCAGATTGTAAAATGGAAACAATTAGATATATCAGGGCATGCTCAATGTTTAATGAAAACATATATCTGACACTGTGGGTTACCAAAGCATTAAACCAGACATCTATTTGATGGAATACCCATCAGTTAAGATTTCAAAATTTTGAGGATTTTACTTTCCTACCATATTTTGGCACGTTGTCATTTTTGGTTATGACAATTCTTTCATGTGAAGTCTGGAAGTTAGGTAGTATTTATATACCTATATTTCAAATCACATGTGATGTTTATTTAGACTGCTGATGTTTAATGTTATTATTCTGTTGACTTTTAACATTTTTGTATTTTCATGAATACAAACTTGTAATTCACATTTTACTGGGATTCCTTTCGACACTGATCAGAACTATATGTTTTGCATATCAATAATGATATTGTAACATTTTTCAGATCCAGAAGAGGATCCTTTTGCCAAAAGAAGAGAAAATAAGAAGAAAAGAATTGAAAAACAAGATAAAAATCGACTACAGAACTTGAAAGAAGCTGCTAAATTTGGTGCCTTACCAAGGTTTGTAACATAACGTTGTCCAATTAACGTTGAAGATTTTGTTCGTAGCATGGGAATTCAATTTGTTACTGTTTATTATAGTATACATCATCGGCTTATAATTGTGTGCATAATTTATTTCATGGATCATGGACCTTGGCCTTTCACTCAGCCATTGCCCACTTTCTTTTCTCATTCACAAAGTTTTTACTGAAGTTTCTGATGCTAAACTTAACAAAATCCAAATGATAGAAACAATTCATATTTATGCTACTGTCATGAATACACTAGTGATTTTTTATTTATTTATTTTTATTTGTTAGGCAATTCTTTGCATTGGGAGGTGGTTAACTCCTTCCTTTAACTTAAGCACCTGTGCCAAAGAAGAGCCTCCTTTGTACCTTTATTTCAATACGCACCAGTTGCTTAATTTTTTGAGTGAGACCATGTCAGTTTTTATTTTTAAAAAAATTTAAAACTTAATAATTTTGTACTTTTCATTTTCATAACCTTGTTCAATATTTCTATTGATAAAATGAAATTATTAGCGAGACCCATTTAAATTTTTTTGAGGTACTGGATTAGAGTGTGGGTGCTGAAATAGAAAAAGGTAAAACTAGATAATATGCACAAGTCGACCCGAAATATGATGGCCGTACATGCTCCAATGCCCGAATTACATTTACTTGTTCTATATGATGTTCTTAATAGAAAATCTTTCCGCTATGGTGGCATCTCAACTTCATTTGTCTGACTTTCATGGCATGTGGTAATTTCCCCAGCTTTAGGAGCAATTGAGTGATCTAGTGACAACTGCCCTGCCTAAACAATGTGTCAACTTTTGACTTGTTTGTCGTAGAGCTTTGACCTGGTGTTTCTTGTTTTCTTGAATATATATCTTCATTATTTCTTTATTGTGATGAAATCTGAACAAATTATTATGCAGCCATGTTCAGTTGGCAGCTACAGCTTTGCCTATAACCGGAACTCAGGCAGCACCAAAGAAAGTTACAAAGGATGAACTAGGTAATGTAGCAGGAATTGCAGCAACTGCAACAGCCAGTGGTGGGAAATTTGACAAGAAATTGCCTGGTGAAAAGCCTGCAAAACATGAAGGAAAATATCGGAAGGTTGTGCACTGTATACTCTCAGATAACTGCTTGTCTTAGCCATGTAAATTGTTATACGTAGAAGCACACATTGTTAACTAAATTGACTTATTAACTTCCGTAGTTTTGTTTTCATCTAGTTCCTGCCAGTGGTGGAAGGAACCGGGATAGGATCACAAGAGAGGGAGCAAACTGAAAAAATATTGAACAAGATCATCTCCAAGCATTCTCATAACATATTGAATGTTGAAAAGGTACAGTAGAGTCTTTCAGTGAAATGGATTTCAAATTTTACCAATTTTATTAACAATTTTTTGTAAAAATCGTGCTCTCTGAATTCTAGGCCGTCACAATGCACAACGTGAAGAAAGAAAAGAAGCGAAGGAGCGAGAATGGGAAGGCTTCACCAGCTGACAAGAAATTGAAAACCGAGAAAAAGTCTTTTAAAAAGGGAAATTTCAAGAAAGGCAAGGCGAAAGGGAAATAGTTTAGATTTTAGTAAAACAAGTTTTGTAGAGTTATTGGAAACTCGGTTTACTGGTTTCAAGTTTTGTAGACTAGTTTCATTGGTTGATATCCTCTTTATTTACCATCTATGTAAAATTAAATTAGATCTTTTAATTCACAGAATTCTTTTAATTTATCAAATTAACGACTAACAATGCATTGCATGCAGCAGACACATTCACTCCGTATATTCTGTTTAGAATTCCCGAGCAAGAGTCCTCAGAGCCAGAGAACCAGCAGTGGATATTTAAAGTTCTTGAAGATAACACTTTTTCTCAAGCGTCACATGTCATTTGCTTTTGGGGCTTAAGACCAAAGGGCCCTTACGTGCATAAACTAGTATGTGCTGCGCATGAGACCAAATATATTTTTGCAGATTCCTTTGGGACAAATATAGGTGGTGACTCGCGAGTGTTTTGTCTTCTAATTACATAAGTTTTATCCAACTTGTGTGGCCGATGAAGACCTTAATTCAGCAGGAGAAAATAATTGGATAATTCAGTTTATTCAGCAAGAAATATTCATAATTTGCATCGGCTGTCACACAGACGAGTTAAGTATAGCTTTGCAAATTATACCTCTCTTGCAAATTACACCTCTCTTCCCTTCTTTATCTGCATAGCCGATTCATAGATATAGACTGAATTTGTAGCTTCCGTTAGACAAAATTCTCCACCCAACGAAAATTCACCTTCATTCCTTTATTCGATATCTTGTGTGGCTTGGTCTTCGTTGTTCTTGTTGAATTGAATTACTCGTTCTCAGCTACTTGGTGTAACATCTCAAATTCGCATATTCTTGCATGCCCATTTCTTCTTAATCATCTCTTTCCTTGTGATACTTTCAAAGCTTAAACTTTAAAGAGAGAAGCAGTTCCGTATATCTGTATTGAAAACAAGGATTCATGGGTAGAGGTAGGTTGCAAGTGCAAGGTGTTGAATTAGGTAACAAAGATCTAATATTTAGTTCCGGAATCAAGTTTGAATGGGATTCTCTTGAGGGTAAAGTTCGTCCCACTAGCTTCTTTGCAAGCGTTGGTCAAGCAGGATTCGGTTTTGGGATTTCACCAAATCCTCCTGCTGCCACTACCAGAGAAAGTGGCACCAAACCATCCATGGTCTATTCTTCTTCGAAATATGTTTTAATGCCTGAAGCTGGTCTTCGAAGCTCGGGTTCTGAAGGGTTATTGAGTGGCGGTGCAGTTGAAGTTGATGAAGAAGGCCATGGTACGAGGAAGGAAAAGAAGAGGAAGGCGTTTAAATTGAAATTTAAGATTGGGAATCCATCATTGAGGAGGTTGATGAGTGGGGCAATTGCTGGTGCAGTGTCAAGAACAGCCGTGGCACCGTTGGAGACCATAAGGACCCATTTGATGGTGGGGAGCTGTGGACACACTTCACTTCAAGTGTTTCAATCTATTATGGAGACCGATGGATGGAAGGGCTTGTTCAGAGGCAATTTCGTGAACATCATCCGAGTTGCGCCTAGCAAGGCCATTGAGGTGAGTAAACATGTTCGGAATTGTCCTTTTTCTTTTCTTCAAATGTTTGATTAGTATGCATATTTATCTAAGGGGTTTGTAATTTGCATATTATTCATCACTTGAAAACTAGGAGTCCATCAGTGGATTTTGTAATCTAAATTCGTTACACACATGAGCTATTGACATCTTGTGGAACATGCAGTTATTTGCGTATGACACTGTCAAGAAGCAACTATCTCCAAAACCTGGTGAACAGCCAAAGATTCCATTTCCTCCCTCATCAATTGCAGGTGCTGTTGCTGGTGTTAGCTCTACCCTATGTACATACCCTCTTGAACTCCTCAAAACTCGTCTTACAGTCCAGGTACGCACTCACACCTCTCTGATTATCTTATCTTGCTCTGAACTGATGTAAATTTATGGCAATACTCCAAAAAATTGCAGAGAGGAGTGTACAAGAACATGGTGGATGCATTTGTGAGAATCATTGGAGAGGAAGGTCCTGCAGAACTGTACAGGGGCCTCACTCCTAGTCTAATCGGTGTGATTCCTTATGCTGCAACAAACTATTTTGCATATGACACACTCAGAAAAGGGTACAAGAAAATTTTTGGTAAGGAGGAGATAGGGAATGTGATGACTCTTGTAATTGGATCAGCTGCTGGTGCATTTTCAAGCAGTGCAACATTTCCACTTGAGGTGGCTCGTAAGCATATGCAAGCAGGGGCTCTGAATGGAAGACATTACGGTAACGTGCTTCATGCCCTGATTAGTATACTTGAAAAGGAAGGAGCTGCAGGTCTTTATCGAGGTTTGGGACCAAGCTGCTTAAAATTGGTTCCTGCTGCTGGCATTTCTTTCATGTGCTATGAAGCTTGCAAGAGGATACTTGTTGAAGATGAACAAGATTGAAACTAAGAGTTTTGGAATTGGGAAAATTTTTGTTTTGCAGATTTTGCTTTTCCCTGCATGTCACTTTCACCATTTCAACCAGGGTGTTTCCTTAAACCTGTCTTCATTTTCTTCTTAGGAAAAAATATTTATTTATTACATTAGGAACCAAATTCTCAGCTCACAGTATTAATTTTTATACTCAATTTTTTTTATTGAATTGAAGACTTTTATTCAAATCATTGATATTAAAAAATGATTAATACTTTTGTAACCTTATTTTATTTTAATAGATAATAAATTGTTTTTAAAATATAAAGTTTATTGACGCATAATATACAAATTTTTGTATAGTTTTACGCATATGTTTCTGAAAATAACATTAAATTATTTAAAGAACAGAAGTATGAATCTTTGACATGTAAAGTTAATTGTAGTTTTTTCCCAGTGCCGATGCCTTTATGAAATATGCAAATAAATATTTTAACCCATATTTTTTTACTCACTTTTAACCAATCACTCTCATTACTCTTAAATCATTTATTTTAATTTTTATAATGATGTGATGTGATGATCTAAAAGTGATAAAAGTGATGAGTTAAAAATAAGTCAAAAAAAGTAGGTTAAAATATAATTATCGATACGCACAATAGTACGAATGCAACAACAACAATAAATTATTTAAAGATTTTAGTGTTAATCCCTAATTAGTGTATAAAGTAGTATGTATTTAGATCCACTAATTTGAAAATAAATAAAGAAAAAGGTATGGGATTCACTTTCTTTCTTCTTTGCGTTTTAAACTGATGTAAAAAAGGTTGTAAATATAGTTTGACATACTTCCTCTCCATTCTCTCTAAATTTTCACTTTCAGTTCTCATCTCTTTGGTTTTGAATGCAACTCACACTAATTGAGGACAAAGTTTTCAATTTTTATTTACTCTATAGATTTCTTCTTCTCTTACGTTTTCTACAATTTTGTCATTAATTTTAGTGGGATCAATTAAAAAGATTGATTCTCTTAACATGTTTTACTATATACAAAGATTCAATTATATTTGGATAACTTTCTTTAGGTGTTTAAATTTTGAGTTTTGAACTTTGGAAAATTTGATTTGACTATAGTCATTACAGGTAAGGAAAAGTAGTTATTTTTGTTATTGATTTTTATATCTTATGACACTATTTGTGGATGAAATCTCTGAAGAGATGTATATAGTAATTATGATTTACTTTTGTTAAATATTAGTATGATATAGTGGTTTGAAATGCTTTATGAGGTTGAAGAAAAATTAAGGATAAACTTGGTTAAACGTGTTGTGACTGATAAAAGAGATGAAAAATATCAGTTGAAGTCAAATAATCAATATGATTCATTTGTAAGTTTTTACATACAATAACATGAGTAGATATGCAGCTTGATTTATAATGAATTTATTCTTATCATTTCTCTTAGATTCGCTAGTAAAACAAAGTTTTAGACATTGTATTAGATGTTAGTCTATAACAAAATATATTTAATATGAAATGATATTTTAATTGTTCAATATCCTTTGATATATAAATTCATATTGGTCTATATTAATTTTTAGTGTTTGCCATATATAGAACATTTGAATTGTTCGTGTATTCCTAATGAAATTATTTCTTCCATATTAAAACATTTTTAAGTATTTAATTAATTTTTTTATATAAGTATATTTATTTATTTTTTAGATATATCTTTCTCTCTCTTTTTTTCACTTTTTCACTTTTTCACTATCCCTCGTTCTTTCAGTCCAAAATTCATTACAGGTCCCTTTCACAATTTAATTTTTAAACTATTAAACAATACTTTATTATATCATTCGCTAATATGTTTATTTAAACAAATTAGAAAAAAATATGCATAGATATTATTTAAATTATTTGAAAACTTGTATTAATCACTTAAAAAGTTATAAGAAAATCAGTTCAATTTATTTTTATTTTCTTAAAAAGGAGAACTGAAGTTAAATTTCATAAAAATAGTACGATCCATAAAATTATTTTGATGTAAATGATACGTTCAGTTAAAAATAAAATCTTATAAGAAAGCAATTTATTGTTTTAATTTGGATTATTTTGTGTATAAACAGAAAATAATATATATATTTATACACTGCTCATTTAAACAAAATTTAAAGTATGCAATTTACTTTGGAATATTTTTCTTTAACTAAAAAAGAAATTAGGTTTTCCGAAATACTAATTTGGTATTATTTGCTTCAATTTTTTATTTCTGAATCGATCTGGTTTTAGTAAAAATATTAACAAAATAAAAAAATGTCCGATTAAATATGTTAAATTATATTGAAATGCAATTATTTAGAAATTTATGTAATATTATATAATTTGTAAATATTAAAATTACCAGAAATAAAAAATATAAAGTTGATATTTTTATTTCAAATTTAGATCAGCGGATCTTTTCGACGACAGAGCTATCATTGCCCTCCTAAAATTTTTTAAATTTTATATATTAAAAAGTTTTAAAAATTTTAAATTATACATAGCTTATATTGAAAAATGATAAGTGATGATGATTAAATTAAGTATGTTTTTTATTTATTTTATAAATAATAACATTTAATGTTAATAAATAAAAAAATATAAAATTAAATAGAATATAGTTTTTTATTTTTTTCATTATCTATTGAGTTTTTATCTATTGTATTGATTTTTCACTAATATTATTTTTTGAAAAAAAAATAGACATGTATTCACTGTTCTAGTTCTCATTTTTCAAATATTTTCTTATATTCTTAAAAAAAAATATTTTTCTTTTATCTTGATAATGAAATATTAGTTTAATGATTATCATTATTTATTTGTTTATGACACGAGTTTTTATTTATTCTTTTATTATCAATATAAAAGAAAAAATAATAAATTTTATGTCTTTTTATTTCTAACTTTTAGTTGTGGGCCAGTTATCAAAGTTTTCTTTTAATAATTATGTTGATAAATTTTTTATTGTATTATGATCGATTATTTTTTATTTTTATTTTTTTAAAAATATATATTGACGAAAAATAAATAAATAAATTTATATTTTTTAAACAATAAAAGAAAGTGATTGGTGAAGATTAAAAGTAGATTCAACTTCCTAGAAAGCATGCTAAATATCCAATTGTTCAATTAGAAAAGTCTTTCTCAAGGTTCAAAAAGTTAGAAATGAATAATCTGATATTAATTATTTAGAACATGAGAAAATAAATTTTCAAATATGATAATATTGTGGAATAAAATTAAAAAATCTTATTTAAAATGAAGTGGATATCAAATACAACTTTAAAATTATAACTTTTTTTAGTATATTATTTTGATTTCCCTCAAATTATCGGTAAGGATCTGCCATTGATCACCTATGTTGCAATAATGCAAAATGTATAATAATTAATTACACTAGTGAACATGTGCATCTGTTGTTATTTTTTTTAGTAATTACAAAATATAATAAAATTATAACTATAAAAGTAAATGTAAATGTTTTTTATATAATTTTATTGTAGATAGTTTTTATTTATTTTATAGATTATATTTCATTATAAATAGTTCTTTTAATTTAAAAAAAATGGTTGAATTTAAAAAAAAGCACACTTAAATTTAAAAAACGGTATCTTAAAAGGATAAAATTGATAAACAATTAGGTAAACTTGAAACAAAATATATGTAAAAAAATGAATTCTCCTTATATAATAGTGTAGATTAAATATAAATGATTTTATTTCTTTTAAAAATAGTAAAGTTAAAAAAATATAGGCAATTAAAATAAATAAATTTAAAGAAACGGTCACTTAAAAAATTGAAAAACTAATTATTTTAATTTACAAAGTATTTTATTTTAAGAATAAAATTAGAAAGTAAATATGGATACTGAAAAGATAAATACTATTTATTTTTATATATAAGTATAGATGAAAAAAATAATTATTTTGATTTAAAAATTATTCAAACGGTAAAATTGGATGATGAACATAAAAAAGAATCGCTTTATATATATAGATGAGCATTGTAGAAGTTGTTTCATTATTAAAATTTCAATTAGTATTTTTTATAATTTAGAAAGTTAGAAAAATACTATGAAAATTAGTGTATTATATAAAAAATGAATCAAATATAAAATTTGTCTAACGTCTACAAAATTATTATAGGCACAAAGGTCTTTGATGAGAATGAGGTAAGGATTAAAATAAACTATAATAGAAATATACCAAAAAAGTAAAATAAAATATTTCTAGACTGTAATCTGTACTTATATTTTATCTCTTTATTTTAAATATAAGTCACTGTATTAAACACTAAAGAATATTTTGAAAAAATAGTAAAAGTCAGAAAACTGGACTAAAACCTTTTAAACTTCTTATAATTAAGAAGACATACTTTCAAAGTGAAAAGGCTGCAGACTGTTTGCTGGTAATTAAAATCTTTACTACAAATTAAATCTTCATAATAACATTTTTCGTAACCAATTTATATAATAACTATAGATTGTTTACTGGTAATAATATTTATTACAAATTAAATTAACCGATTTAAATACAGGGTAGGAGCCACTTTCAAATAATTATGTAATAAATTATTGTTTTTTTTTTATATTATAAGAGACAGCAGATGTTAACATCCACAGTATATTAGTAATATTTTTAATATTTTCTTAATTTTCTTGGCTTATATCAAAATATTAAAATTATTTTCAATTACCTCAATAAAGATTATTCTGTTTTTAACTCTCCAAGTTTATACAAATATAAACAAAAAATAAAAAGGGAATTAAAAGTCAATTTCAATATTTTTGTATTGAATTTTAAATGACACACAACTTTAGTAATAATAAATAACATCTCATTCTAGTTTTCAAATTAAAGGGTCCTTATAATTTAAAAAGAAACATTTGTCACTACTAGCATCATCTTTTAAATTCAAACCTTCCCTCAACAAATAATAGCATTTAGACCAAGAAACTATTAACTTCAAAATATTAACACTGTCTAATTACTCGGACCATTAAAAATTATAGATGAGCAAAATGTCGAATTAAATATTAAAAACATTATCAAATTACATAGTAGGGATTTTACTGATATAAAAAAAATGCATTTGACCAAATAAATTGAATATAGTAACAATAGTAAATGAGTTATAGAAAAGTCAATCAACATTTAATGATTAAATAAGTCCTGAGTGGTCAATAAGCAAAACAAATTACATCCATAATCATCTATTGTATTATGACTAGAGGGTGCACAAAAAAGTATGGCATAATTCGGAACCAGGAATGTTTGCTACCTAAGTGGCTACCAACTTCACTAATATCACTATAGTATGGAGATTATATATTTGATGCTCAAACGCCAACCCTCAAACAAAAAAAAAACATTCCACTACCAACTATACAAGTCTAGTCCCATCCAGTGGGAACAATAGATGCATAACCACTAGGCCCCTCTTCACCAACCGCAACACCTCCTCCACATAGTTCAACAGAGTTAACATCACCTTCATCATAATTGCAGCTTATATTCAAATTGTCAAAAGAGGTTTCTACAAGGGAGTTTTGCATGTCGTACGAGGTATCAACGTATGAGGTTGTACTAAAAGATTCCACAGCATTATCTGCATTGCCGTGAGAACCGTAGCAGTTGTAGCTTTGCACCTCAGGTTCAGATGGATTTCGAAAATCACGACCGCCATAGCTACCACTGCTGTAACGCTGTGATCCATAACCACGACCACGGCCACCTGAGGAGGAACACTCTGCAAACTGGCTGAGCCAAGAAGGAACTTCTTGGTTTGCCTCCTGCAAGAGTCCAACAAGAGCCTTTGCCATTGGACTGTTCTTGTCGCTGAAGAAAGCAGTGGCTAAACCAGATTTGCCTGCACGGCCTGTTCGTCCAATTCTGTGCACATAGTCATCTATGTCTCTGGGCAAGTCAAAGTTTATGACATGAGCCACATGCGGGATATCCAATCCCCTCGAAGCAACATCGGTTGCAACCAAAATAGGAGTGTGTCCAGACTTAAATGATCTTAAAGCACGTTCCCTCTCCTAAACAACGAAACAAGAACCATTCAGTGAATAATATGTTACCAAGAAAAACATGGAATAAAATTAATGCTCGAGAGCTGAAAACTGTAAAGAACAGAACAAACTACACTAATATGCATGGAAGGGTGTTGAGACTGTACAACGTTATCTATTTTATTGAAGAAAGGAAAAGGATGTTACGTGTTTATTGGGTACAACGTTCCTAATTCGCTTCATTAACACTCAGTTTGGAGTAATTCATTACCAATAAAACCAAAACCCATTGGGAAATGGCAAAAAAAAGACACAGATCTCAAGCACCAGAGAATAAAATAGAAGGCAGAATAGCTGACCATTTGAACTTTGTCACCGTGTATGGCAATAGCTGGAAAGCCACTTTTCGATAACCAGCTTTCTAAAGCATCTGCTCCTCTTTTTGTTTCAACAAATACAAGAGTCAAAGCATGCTGCGATGCAGGAAACAGACAATTAAATCAATTATCCAAAAAACCAATTGACAAACGAGCATAGACACTTATTACCTTCCCATTGGTCCCATGCACCTTTTGGCCACAAAGATGATCAACAAGTTTGTCTCTTTTGTCTGTATCCTGTACAAGCTCAATCTTCTGCACAATGAGTTCAGTGCTCGATCCTACTCTCCCAACAGACAGGAATATGTAGTCCGACAAAAAGTCCGAAGCTAGTTTCTGAGTCATCAATGAAATGCTACATCAAAAGGACTTAACAAGAAACGGTAATAAAATATTACAATGAAGCATGAAAAACGCACCACTACGAATATAAACAAATATTAAAGCAGGGCAACCCAATAATTTTCATACCTGTATATCATTAGGGAAGGTTGCACTAAACAACAATGTCTGTCTGATACCTGGCGGTGGCATGTGCATTTTCTCCACAATCTTGCGTATTTGACGCTCGAAACCCATATCCAGCATACGATCAGCTTCGTCTAATGCAAGGTACTTAATCCTCTCCAACGAAACCCTTTCTCTCTCAATAATATCCACCAAACGCCCAGGAGTGGCAACTAATATGTCAACCCCCTTCTCCAAAAGGCGCAGCTTTTACCATTTTTAAACAATGAAATGCACAATCAATAACTGAATTTACATTTAAAAACACCAACTTTGTACAGGGGTACATGCATGTCAAAAAACACACCTGCTGAATTATAGGAGACCCACCATAGGCAACAACAACCTTCACTCCAGTTTGAAATGCAAATTTGTTGGCCTCATCGCGTATCTAACAAAAAAACATACATTTAAAATACACAATAAAAGGAAAATAGAATATTTGAGCAGTTTTTACTATTCATCCATGTTTTAAATAACAAAACCTAATATCGTAGTAGAGCGGACAGCAAAATAAAGAAACCTGGCAAGACAACTCCCTTGTAGGAGACAAAATAAGCGCAGTGGGGTATGCAACAGCGACACCACGAGATACAGGCGAAAACCCAGGAGAGGAGCGACCCTTCAAAATCCCGGATATGATGGGAAAGCAAAACGCCGCCGTTTTCCCCGACCCGGTCTGTGCACACGCCATGAGGTCGCGGCCCGCGGTAGCTATGGGAATCGCGTGACGCTGAACGGGCGTGGGTTTCACGTACTTGCATCGCTTGATATTCCTCTTCAACCCTTCGTCCAAGTCCGTATCGTCGAAGACGTTCACCGGCGGAGGCACGTCCTTCCCACTCGCCTCCACGGGGACCGAGTCGTACGCGTCAAAGTTGATAGCGTCGCCATTTTCTTGTTCCTCCGCGGGGAAACGTGAGTTCCGGTGAGAAGGGTCACGGGGGCGAGAGAATCCACGACCGGCGGAGGCAGCACGGCCGCCGGCGCCACCGCGATGCCAGGGTAGAGGACGGGGAGCGGCAGCACGGGGAAATCCGTTTTGTGCGGGATGATCGGAGGAAGGTGGAATGTAGTTAGAGTGGTGTTGCGGAGGCACATAGGGGGAAGAATAAGACCAGGGCATGGTGAATGGTTGTTGTTTATATGGGTGAAGAGAGGAAGAAGAGGAGGAGTTTTGGTTTGGTAGTAGCAGTAGAGTAGTAGTAAGAATAATAATGGAAGGGTTTGAATGGGTGTTTATATAGCAGAGTGGCTCTGAAAACGACGGGTGAAGTGCAGAGGAGAAAGACATTGAAGGAGAGGGAGAAAGAGGGGTGGGCCCAGTTGGATGACGTGGGATGGAGGCATCGTGCAGAATCCTGGGTCACGTGAAATATCTTTTGGGTGGTGGGACCAGGTGGGCACGTGTCGAAAGGGGATTTGAGGAAAAGCTGATAGAAAATGGGGTGGGTATTTGCAGGGTCTGAACATGAAATAAATGTTGGCGTGGTGGGAGATGGGATGTAGCACAACCCCCAACCAACCACAACCGGAACGCATGACTAATATTCGTAACGATTTGGGGCTAGTTAGTACTACACTACTACACTCTATTACTGTTCTTTCATATTCCTTTATTCCTCTTTCCTCTTCAATCTCTCCTTTTTCTTTCTTAATTTCTGCTATCTATTTCACACCCATATTTCTCTACATACTTCATTCCTTTTTTTTATACCATCAAATCAAATACATCTCTTAGATTTTTTAAACTTATGTCATTCAATTAAATCAAACAAGACTACATAATAATACCAAAAACTAATCTTATCCATAAATAATAATAATATTCATAATTTATATTACATTGGTAATTCTAATAACCAAATTACTCCTTCCTATCGTATTTTTATCTAAAATAAAACATGAACGAGACTAGTTTTGAGATTTAAAACAATGTTTGAGGAGTTTCTGCACCCTTCATATCTTTCAAAGCTTAAATACCTTAAATCTATGGAAAATGAGATAAAAAAGAAGAAGTTAGGTTTAATATTTTTTGTTTTTTTGTTCAATTTCTTTTAACTCATAATATTTATTAAAATAGATCAGTATAGTTCTTTATATCGGAAAACGGTTAACTATAGATGATGAGACATTTTTTCTCTGGTTGAAAACACAGATGTATTATTATGTATCATCCTCAGATAGCATTAACACTCTCATTGAATAAAATAAATTATATTCACTCTTTTACTAAATATTAAGACTATATTGAATAAAAAAAACATTAAATAATTATTACAAATAATGAGACAAAAAATGTACTTGACTAAAAAGGTTAATTGTAATATAAGATCAAAATTATGTTATAAATGTAAAGGGAGTGGAGTACATAATTGAAATCATACTTTTGCATATATTAAGAATGTGTAGATAATATTAAATAATTGTGTGATTTATAATAAATATGCGAAGTTAAAGAATAGTGTATTAGTTGATGTTGAGTAGATTATGATTTTTTTTTATATACGTTTTATTCTACTACAGGAAAAAACATATGAGTAATACATAGAATGCTTTTAGAAGCCTGGGGAATTCGTGAACTGGTGTGATGTTGAATGTTGTTAGGTTATCTGTTGGGAAGGATAAAAAGTTATGAAATCAGTTGTGTTAAAAAAGTAGAAAAAACATAAGTGAAAAGCTGCTTGTTGTGTAATATTTTTTAGGAAGGATGATTGGTTTTTATTTTATATACTTGAATTGTTATTTTGAGACTTTTGAAAAGAACAAAAAGTTTGAATGAAGACTCATGGAATTATAAGGAGGATTATAGGTCGGAAGATAGCATGGTCTTCAAGTTTTAAAAATTCATTATATGTGTAATGAAAATTTATGGAAAAGCAATTAAATTTGATAAATTTTAACTTTTTTATTATATATGTTATTTAATGTTAATAAATAATAAAATTTAAATTTAAATATAATAAACAATATATTTTTTTTAATTTTCTCTCATTTATTTATCGTTTATTTTTTCATTCTTTCTATTGTTTGCTTGTTTCTGAATTTTTTTTTTAACACAAACTACTTATTTATATACTCATTTATTAAATGTTTTCTTTCGTTGAGAAGAAAAAAAAATCTCTATTATCCCGCATGATACTAAAATATTTATTTCATATTTTTTTTATGTCATAAGGTAATTCTTTTATATAGGATTTTTTTATGAATATAAAATAAAAAATTAATTATTATATTTTTTTATAACCCCGATTTTAATTGTGATTTAATTATTGTAAATTTTTCTTTTAGTAATTTTGTCTCCAATATTTAATTAGATTTTGATAATTTATTTTTTAGTCTTGATTTTTTAATAGATATATTCTTAATATAAGAGAATAGATTTTTTTAAATGATAAAAGGAAATTGATGTAAAGATTAAAATGTTAATATGAAGCATAACGTTAATGATCAGAGAATTTATTTATTTTTTCTTGTTGGTAATGATGATTAAATATATAAATTTTGAGTGCTCACTCCATAATAAAAATTCACTTTTATCCTCATTTCCATATTCAACATGTTATCTTCATTCCCACCAAGCAAGGAATATATTTGTACTCGTTTTCTTAATATTTTAAATATCAAATAACATAGATTCTAATTATCCTAAAAGTAGTGGCAGATCTTAACAACAAATTTTGAAGGACCAAAATAATATATTCAAAACTTATATATTTAATCATTCTCACTAATATAACAAAAGTATATATAATTTAGTATTGACATGTCCTTCTATATTTCTCCTTGATATCATGCTTGAAAAGATGTGAAGTAAATATGTATTTTTTTTATCTTCATGCGTATATTTCCTTTCATCAATCTGAAAAAATAATCTATCATTTTATTCTTCATCAATATATCTATTTAAAAATCAATGAAACTAAAAAAGAATTTATCAAAATCTAATAAAAAATTGAGAGTCGTAATTATTAAAAAAATATGATAATCAAGTCACAATAAAAAAATAGTTGTGAAAAAACATATAGTATATCACTTTTCATTCCATATTCATATAAAAAAAATATACAAAAAAAAATCATGAGATGAAACAAATACTAAATATTAAACTAATATTGCATTATCAAGAGACAAGAGAGAGTGACATTGAGTTAAATATGTTTTTGGTTTTTCAACTTTATGTGAAAATTGGAATTAGTCCCTCTTCGAAACTTTGACCAAATTTAGTCTCCCAACTTTAGAACTTTGTGGATCTACTCCTTTTAACAAAATTTTGTTAAGTTTATTTGATATTTCAAATGCGTTTCATGGTAGTTTCTTAACTAACGTTGAAGTAAAAATGTGTCAAACGGTGTAAACAACTCAAATGCTATCATGAAATGTATTTGAAACGTTAAATTTGGTTGAAAAGAATAAATTCACGCTGTTCTAAAGTTGAGAGACTAAATTGGACCAAAGTTTCGAAAATAGACTAATTCCAATTTTCACTACAAATTCAGGGACAAAAAAATATTTAATCCTTAAAAAAATGAGAGAGAACTAACAAGAAATGAGAGCAAAAATATCTTAATAAAATTTTGTGTTCTTTATTATATTTAATTTTATATTATTTATAAACATTAAATACTATTCTTTATTATATACTACCTATATTTTTTAAAATTTAAAAAAAACTAAGACTGTATTCTTCTGGGCCAAATGATTTCAGGGAGAGGGAGAGGGAGAAGAAGAGATTGAAAGGATTAGAGAATGAAGTTATTGTTGTTTCTTTGAAGGGATTTGAAAGTGATTTTGGAATAGACTAGAGAGTGAAGTTTGCGAAAGTTTGTTACTAGATTGATTGGTGTGACATATTAAAAAAAATTAATAGATGAAACAGTTAGATTACTAAAATGTCTCTATTAATATAATATAATATATAAATAATTTAGAATTAATTTTATAAATTTTATTGAATGATTGAAATTGTGAAAAAATTATTTATAAAAAAGGAAAAATACAATATATTTGGTATGAAAATAAATTTAATATGTATGGTGGAAAATAATTTATTTTCATTGAGATTTTATTTTCTTTTTAATACTAATTTTAGAAGTAAGAAATTTTTATTATAACCTTAATAAATTTTTATTTGTGTTACCAATTTTTAATATGTTGTTTTCAAGAGAAATGAATAAATCACGTGCAGGAAAACTGAAATATGAAGGGGTATTTTTGTAAATTGGAGTGTGTCACTCCCTAATCTCACCATGCACCGAGGAATTGTATTTGGAATGAATTTCTCTGATCATCACTCGACATCACCTTCTATCACTCCAAAGAAACATGATAATCACTTGCTAAGCCTTGCTTCCCATTCCACATGATCTTAAACACATGATTCTTCATTTTGACCAGTGAAAACTTTGATTTGAGGTGTGTAGTTAGAAAATTTAGTCACTTATGATTGCTCCATTTTGTTAGGTTTATCTTTTTGCGAAAATTAATTTTACTTGATGTGTTAACGGTTTGTTATGTCCTTGATTGTGGTCTTGGTTTGACCTTGAAGTAAAAGTATGTATTTTGGAAATGATAAATGTGTGTGGTATGAAGTGTAAAATATGCCAATGTGTTGAAATAATTATATATATATATATATATATATATATATATATATATATATATATATATATATATATATATATATATATGTATATATATATATATATACATATATATTTTGTGGATAAGTGTTCTGAACATATGAACGAGGAGTATCAAGTATGAAAAGTTTAAAGGAGGAAATGTCCTATGACATGGTTCGAGAGGAATGTAGTGAAATGTTTCAAGGTGTTATCAGGTATGATGAATGTTGTATTGAATTGAATATTGTGTTTGAATTGTTTGTTTATTTGGGGTTTTGGCTTCTAAGGAGAAGTATAAATTCTTGTTAGTTTAGTGTTATGCATTCATTAGGAATATCTGTTGGGCAAAAGTCACTTTATACTCTACTAGATTTACAAACTCACAGAGTGTCGTAGTCTAAGTGATGAGAGTTGAATGATGTTCTTTTGGTGGGATTAGGGGTGAGACTCCTCATTTGGTAATGCCATAATTAAATTACATTGTCCACAGGAATTTGATTCAAGATTGATTAGACCAAGTGGAGTCCCCCAATTATGGATGGTTATAGAATCGCTAAGCCTAAGTTACAGCCAATAGTACCTAAAATATATAAAAGATGGTTAGGTCATGCGGGTTCTCCATAATAATTATGACCCATTCCCGTAGCCAATTTAGCTCTTAATAGAGGATCATTCAAGTCAGGCTTTTTTGTTATTGGATAGGTGAATTCTTATAGATTCATTCTCCAAAAGAACCAAATATGATAATTTTTCATCATTCGACTCGAGCACTAATCAAATTTTTCAGTTATATCTATAAAATAAACTAGAAAAAAAATGTATGTGTTATCCATACATATATGAAGATTCTAAATAATAAAATAAATTTGATTATATTCTCTTTTCTCAAAACTACAATAAATTTTTCAGTTATATCAATAAAATAAATTAGAAAAAAAAATGTATGTGTTATCCATACATATATGAAGATTCTAAATAATAAAATAAATTTGATTATATTCTCTTTTCTCAAAACTACAATTTTTTATCGGATTAAGTTCTTTTTAAGTAAATTATAGTAAATGTTCGATATATATA
>Ga0214543_1006147_pt1 | contig 21568 bp, 5 predicted proteins | sample CNSS2metaG_FD_160094 | JGI IMG/M metagenome (GOLD analysis project Ga0214543, IMG submission 160094) | Root nodule microbial communities from cowpea collected in UCLA plant growth center, Los Angeles, California, USA - CNSS2 | ecosystem: Host-associated > Plants > Roots > Nodule | place: USA... | reverse complement strand
TAGTTAATTATTTTTTTTTTTTTTTAAATCTTTCATTCTTGATATAAAGTTTTAAGAAAAATGACAGCTTAGAAAAAAAAAAGAAAAATTAATACAAATATATGCTACTAACTAATTTTCTTTAGTGACTGAATTAACTTTTTTTTTTGTTTATATTCAAGATCAGACAATAAAACATTTCTTAATTAACTTTTCTTTCACTTTAACATATATGAAAAGTGCTAATAATTTTCATTTTAGTGCAAGTTAGTTTTCAAAAACAACTATTTATTCTTAAAAAAAAAATCAAACTATGCACGTTATTCAATCATGTATATGATGTCATATGCAAGATTGGATATGAAGATGAAAATGTTGGTTGTTATTGGCATTATTAGGAGAAAGTTGTGTGTTTGCATTTTCAAAGCAGGAACAGTGGGAAAGGTGAGAAGAAGGAAGATGAAATGAAGAAGCAAAATTAGAGAAAAGATTAAATGTGGAAAAAATGACAGCTTCACATTATTGGATTATTCCAAGTTGGCGCAATCTATGCAACAATATGTTTCTAGAACACCAGCAAATAACATGTAACGTATGGAACATTTATCATATAGCGTGTGGAAGAAATTTTTAAGAGTGTGTTTGAAGTTTTAGAATTAATATTACAACAAAAATAGCACCCACATCTTTTTCGATATTGTTTGAAAAACTTTAATCATAATCTTTTGTAGCTTTATTTCTCGTTTAATGTTTTTCTTTTCCAATGTAGATACGACGTTCATTAAAATTGATATGTTCCAATAATTTTTTTTTAATAAACAGAAAGTATTAGAAAAGAAAAGAAAAAGTATTGCTAACTTTTTTTTTATCAAATAAACACAATCTATTGATATTTAAATTTTTTGTTTTTAATTAATCTAATTCAGCCGAAAAGTAAATAAAATATGACAAAGAATTGTTTCAACAAAGATCGAACTCGAGCTATGTTGGTAAAATTATTTATATAGGTTGAATTACTCTCTTAGTTTCTAATTTATTGGTTTGGTTTATTTTGGTCCCTTATTATTTATTTGTTTAATTTGATCTTTTAATTCTTTAAAAAGATTCATTTTGTGGAATTTTAATTTTTAAATTTATTTTAAATTTAGTTTTTATTTTTTTAAAATATTAAACTATCACATGTCATGTTATGATTGTATCATATGTCAATTTGAGATTTCTTTTTAATTTTTTTAAACTTTTTAATTCGTTTTTTTTAAAAAAAAACTATCATGTGACAGCTATGATTGTGTCACGTGTCAGACTAATAATGATTATTTTCAATTTGATCCCTTTATTTTGTTTACAATTTTGATTCAAGTTAGTTTTCTATTTTTTCAAATGATTCAATTTTGTTTTTTCCATTTTGAGATCAAATTAGTAATTAGGATTAATTACAACTTATATATACATGTTAACATAATTTTTAATATATTTATAGATCAAATTACTCCTCTTAACTATTCAAATTATTACTTTTACATAAGTAAAAAATTTTAAGTGTAAAAAATTATAAGTGAAAAAATGTGATAAATAAAGTAATATGAGTATTTATAGAGTGATTTGATGTATAAATGATGAAAATTTAGTTTAACATGAATATATAAGTTGTAATTAAGCTTAAATTGGAGAAAGACCAAATTGAATCATTTTAAAAATTTGGAAGATTAACTTGAATCAAAATTCTAAATAGAAAGACTAAATTGAAAACAATCATCGTTAGCTTGACACGTGACATAATCGTGACCTGCCATGTGACAATTTTTTTAAATTAAAAAATTCTCAAATTAACACGTGTCATAACCATGATGTGACACATGACAGTTTAATTTTTTTTTTTAAAAATTCACAAAATGACACCTAACATGTATAGACACGGGTTAACGTGAACTTAATGACAATGACCAAATTGAACAAAAAAATAATAAGGGACCAAAATTAGGAGACCAAAACAATAATTAAACATATTTAGATCCACAATTTTTTATATGATTTTCACTTCATACATGAACTTGTAAATTTTTTGATTTTTTTTTTATAAAATATGTGCCTTTATATGGTTTGGTTGTTCTAGTTAAAGGTACCTATACTTATTATAAGGTGAATATCGTTGGATTTAAAAAAATATTTACATTTAATATTTAACTGTCTCTTGAATATAATTATTTTTGAAAAGTATATTTGGGAATTCCGGTATTTGAATGCTACTTGTATCCATCTTATATTTATTTTCATATATCTAGTTTTTAACATCGGTACTTATCTTATATTTTATCTTATTGTTATCCCATTATATAAATATAGTCCCTGTGCATACAAAAGAAAAATAAATCTATCATTACTTCAAATTTGCTTCCAAATGTATCAAAAAAGAAATTCAAATATTTAATGTAGCGGGTCTCTATTGACAGCAATGAAACTACTAAGAGTCAGTGAAGAAAAAAAAAATATTTACAAATGGGAGATCTTGAATTTGAGTCTAGTTGCAAAAAACTTCGAGAAATGAAGGAACTATTTCTCTTCTATAAATTAAATTAATTTGTAAAAAGTTCAAATTATATTTTTATTCCCTTAAATTTAAAATATTTTTTTATCCTTCAAATTTAAAACTCATTGTTTTAGCTTATAAACTTAAAAAAAAAATGTTTTAATTGTTTAGTCCAACTATCTAAATATTGCGAAAATGAGTACGTTCAAAGGAAAATAAATGTTAGATATTTGATGATTAGAAAATGTAAGATCGGAAATAAATTATCGTTTAAATATTTTATAATTTTGTCATATAAGCTATATTTATAATGATATTTAAGGATAGCAGAACTAAAAGAAACATTTTGAATGGATCAATTTTAAGTTTGGAAAAACATGAGGAAGCTTACTTCAAAGTTGAAAGAATACAATCATAATTGGACTTTTAACTGAAGTGTCAACTAGTTTTATATCTTATTTAGGTTTTTTCGTCATTCTAGAAGTTATGGTTGAAGAGTTTATTCAAATATTGACCATGTGTAAACTTGTGTTGCTGCTGGGTGAAGATATCTATTTGTTTACGGTAGTTATGATCTCTAACTAATTAAACCAGGAGTAATTCAGATTTTAATTCACAAATATTTTATCAATAATATAAATTATTTTATATATCAATAATTTTTAGTTTATAAAATAGTCTTTAATTTAGTGAATATATGATTAATTATTTTTGTTCCTGAATTTGGTTGCTACTCAATAATTTTTTAGTGTAATATATATAATATGTATAATATCATTCATTAATTCCAAGCATGAATGACTTCTTAATTTTTATTATTGGTGCTCATTTCATGATAATATGTTTCATTTTCCATTCGAACTTTGGAAATAACAATTTTGTTGACTTCTTTAAAGAATTATTGACCATAAGTCATACAATTTGGACAACCATTTTGGATAAGTTAATTTATTCTAATTGTTGATAGTAAAACAAAACATTACAAAATAAACACAAATCGTATAAGATAAGATAAATACTTTGAAAGTCACCTGTCAAAAGAGCAAAAGTAGAAGAATAATAGTTTTAACAAGTTCACAAATTTACAATTATGTTGTTATACATTTAGAGATTAAACACACACAAAAATAATCCTATATTGATCTTAAACTTAATCAACATAACAAAATAATTCAACGATTTTTTTTTATCAAATAATCAATGATTTTGTCATCTTGCTAAAGTACAAAATAGTTTTCAAAATTCATTATAAAAAAATTAGTAAAAACACATGCGCTACATGCACATGCGCTATTTTTTTTTTATGATAACAAAAATAATAAAATTATTACTATTATTATAATAATCATAAAAGGAAATTTCAATAATTTATAAAATTTTATTGTAATTAATATTTATTTTTTTGTAGAAGTTTTTTTATTGTAGTAATTATTTTAGTTTAAAAAAATATTTAAATTTAAAAAACTATATGAAATTAAAAAAAATTACGAAAGGATAAAATTGATAAAATAATTATTTTGATTTAAAAATAATACTTAAAGAATAACAATGAAAATCAGACGTGTACACCAAAGAGAAATTATTTTTATATAATAGTACAGATAATGAGATATTTGAAAAAATATATCTGATAATCCTATTAATCTAGAAAAGGAATGAAATATGTGTAAGTCGATGACATCCATAGAGGGTTGATAAGTCTCATGTTTGATGTCATAGTTCAAGTATAATTTTGTCAGGACACATACTTGTGATAAAAACATGTTTACAAAAGGTATCAACTTTTTGGGGTTCTAGATATATATATCCCATATATATATATATATATATATATATATATATATTTGGTCCTATACATATAAGATATTTGATACTACTTTTACTCCAAAACCTTAAGATAATAGTGATATGGGTCTGTATTTTTATGTAGTGTTTAACTTTATCTATTTTATCTAATATGGAACTTTGATTCACACGTAGACTATTCTCAACACAATCATATCCAAACTGGTATGCTTTTTTTTTTCTACCATTGTTGTCTGGTCACGACAAAATAAAATGAAGTCAACTCAATAACCTCACAAAGTTTACATTGAAATGGTTGTTCAATTCTTTGTTTGATCAAACCCTTAAAAAAAAAAAAAAAAAACCTTTTATTTTGTCCAATTTAAGTGAGACAAGTACAAATATTTGTGTCCACTAATATTATTTTTTGACTTGTGGTTTTCCCAAGTAAACGCCCATCTAATATAGCCTTGGTTTGTTTTGTTTTGTTCTGTGCCAAGTTGCCACTATAATAATATCTAGAAAGCAGTGAACTGTGGATTAACATTTTGTTAGATTCTGATCCTCAAAAGGTGTCGGCATTTGGAATTGCATCATCCTTAATCAAGGTCATTGTTCGTATTGGAAGATAAAAAGGTATTAAAAGAAAGCAAAACTAAACCACTCCCATGCAACCTTTATTGACTCTTGCTTCATTACAATACTTTTAAATTTAAGCAGTTAAATGACGTTTTCAATGTCTATTTATTCAAAACCTGTCACTAATGCCTCGTCAAACCAGATGGATCGACTAAATTATTCACACTCAATCGTGTTCATTATGCTTCGCTGTTATTGGTTTAGTTTAAAAAAAAAAAAAAACAAACATAATAAGAATAACAAACCTTAAAAGTGAGAAACCAAAGTTAAACTCGAAAAACATTGTAGTTGAGTAAAGGCAATAATCAGTTGCAGAAGGGAAAATACTGTTCAATGGTGCCCCTTCTAGATTTCATTTTCTTTGACCGTTTCTGCTGTTTCTTTAATTGTCGTTTTGCGATGTGAAGAGAGAATAAGGCAAATACTAACAGTCACATGTTCACACTTCACCAGACTTCACTAAATTCTGACTTTCAAGTTGTGAACAACAACAAAACCTAATGGGAAAAAAAAACCATTTTTTTTTATTTAGATGAGAAATTTTTTTAATATTTTGTTGTTTTCGAAATATTGAATATTTTAATAAACAAGGGTCGATTGTAGTACTTTAAGAATTTCGTCCATGGTCGTAGTTGAGCTGCGGTAAAACAATATAGAATGATTTTATCAGTATTTTTCATATGATCTGCAATGCTAATTCGATCAAGGATGGTGCATTAGCACCACCATTATCATAATATCTAAACGCGCTTTTCAAAAAAGCTTTTACTTGCAACAAAAATTGAGTCCATACTGTACTTATTTCACCCAATCCATTTCCTGGCCCCTCCACATTCGTGTGAAAACAACATCGTATTAATACACTTGAAAACAATGTTTTGCTTTCACTTAGCCTTTATGTAACACTCAGCAATGACTTTTGACGGAGGGAAACTATATTGGACCGTCAAAATACTATAACTTGTAACAAATGGCGCATATCATATCCATTTTGACCATTTATGATTTTGAAAAGCCAACAATGGAAATCTTTGACTGAGCCTAATGCACTTGGGAAGTTTCCTCATCGCTTCCTCCTATGCTGACACAAGACAAGCCTAGCAGCTACAACTTCGTCTGTCTTTGTAACATTGCTGTTCATTTCCAAAGATTTGGCATAACATTTTCGTTGCCACTACCTGAAGAAAATGCACCAGTCAAAATTAAACATACAAACCTTTTGAGAAGCCAATTAATTGGCAACAAAACTAAAACTTTGCATACTTACAGAGCTTACAAACTCCTTCAAGTGTGTAGCTTCCACCCTTTTGAACCTAGTCCCACCTGTCACAGATGTGCACAGTAAGACATGCTGAATATTTGCATAAAAGAATGTTCAGATTTAAGAATATCTTGTATTGTCGTTTTATAATTCAAATAAACTGTTTCAAATTCTCTAGTTGCAAGTATCAATATCTCTCTACTTTTGTCATGGTTAATCAAAAATTGTATCGCATGTGCTGAGATATCGTTGAGTCCCCACTATGCAAAACTTGTTGTGTTTTTAATTGAACATCAAATTCAAGGATTCGTGTATATCACAGATGATTCAATTTCTGCATATATGACAAGCTAGAAATAAAGGGCTGAAATGTCCAAAAGTTACCAAGAGGCTTCAAACGTTTTTTCCCTCCAAACAAGCACACATCCACGAGCTTCCATGAATTTTAGAATTTGTTGAGGAATCAGTGGCTCGAAGCATGCGTGCAACTTCGCTTTTGTTAAACTTTGACAAGCCAAAAGAAAAGCTACTAGGCCATTTGAAGTTAAACCCTCTACGTGAAAAATGGATATATACTGCAGGCAGCTTATTCTAGCAAGTGCAATGAGCCCCACATCGGTCACCGAGCAATATGATAGCTTTATCTGCAATTCAAATAAATCAATGGTAGTTAGTTCTTAAATACACACTGGGGGATTTGAAACCATAGAACATCAGGTACTAATGATAATAACTTCATAAACACTAGCATACAAAAGAAACTCCAAATGTATTGGACAAGTTAGGAATAGGAACCTACCTGTTTTAGGCTTTGAGAATGTTGAGCCAACTGAATCATTCCAGTATCATTAATTTTGCGGCACTTCTTCAGGTCTAGATTCTCAAGATTCCTACAACCGACAACAACATTTGAGAGACCCTGTGGTGAAATATGAGGGCACCCTCGGATTTCTAGAGTTCTCAGTTTTTGGCATTTTGAAAGAAATGCCAGTGAAGAATCTGTGATGTTGCTGTTGTAAGCAATGTTAACAACCCTAAGTGAAGGACAGCCAAGGGCAATTGCAATAATTCCCTCATCGGTTATTCTTGAACTCCTGTGAAATAAAACAGAGCAAACTTTAAAGACAAGTTAAAAATTCGTAACCATTTATCAAGAATCACAATCTTTAGATGAGATCAGAATTGTCTAATGTCTATGAGCAATCAAAACTAAATCTTTTGCAGTTTACATATGCTCTATAACGAAGTTTCATGAAGCTTTTTCACTCATCTCACTTAAAAAATGAGGTAACAGGCTGCAAATTTTCCCCGAATAATGCTTAAGTTGGATTTAAATTTAACAAAGTTGAGATACAAGAACCTGTAAAGATCAAGATGTTGGAGCTCTGAACAACTGTTAGCAATATGCTTTAGTCCTTTATCAGTTATCATCAAACATATGCCCAACTTCAGACTAGAAAGTTTGGTACATCTTGAGATTGAACAAAGCCCTACACAAATCAAGATGAATAAATCACACACAGAAGGTAAAAAACATTTTATAATGTAAATGTAAGGTAAGAAATTGAACCTATGTCATCTATTTCAGTATCTGTGACATCTAATTCTTCCAACAGTTGACACTGTCCAATAAATAAGAAACCTTCTCTGCTGATCAAGCTACAAGATTCCATTCTAAGGGATGTAAGCCGTAAACATGAATTTGTTAGGTTGGGCATGAATTCAGGTGTTATTGTACGACAGCATGTTATGTCTAACTTCTCCAGGTTTTTGTTTGTTTTCAGAAGAAAGGAGAGATTCTCATCAGTGACTCCAACACATTTACTTAAGTTCAGCTCTTTGAGTGAGTTGCACGCATAACCGATGGCTTTTAATCCTGACTCTACACCCAAGCAACCATCGAGTTTCACCAATTGCAGTCTTGGAAAACTTTGTAGACACTTTGCCAGATCAGTAGTAACCTGAGTACATAAAATTAGTGGCTGCAGAACAAGGCACAGTCCATAACACGATTACCACATAAATGATTAGCCAGATTCAAAACTTACAACCACGCTAGAAGATAGGATAAGCTTTTCTAAGTTCTGAGCACCATTTGTTAGAGAAGCAATGCCAATATGACCAATGTTTTGACATTTTGACAAGTTAAGCATCTGCCAAGAAAAGAGAGAACATGAGTGTTATCAAACTGGTGAAGTTAATGCATCCCTCTCTTTGGTAGAGCACACTTAAACTAGTTCCATAAACAACTTACAGAGAATCCAGATGACTCACTTGCTAGATGTTTGAATGAATATCATAGAGAAAAAATAAGTACAATTTCTTATATGTTGAAAATCACAAGCATTTCAGTGAGTCTCCATTGCTTGGCCACAATATTACTTTTCTCTATTAAAAAGATAAGAACAGGCATAAAATAGTCAAATAAAAGCTTGCTTGGGTCCAATGGGTCCGAGAAGGAAATGCAAAACCAAAAGGAATACCTTCATTGACTTGCAGTTTGCTTGGAGGGTTGCAAGGCCGTGATCCTCAATGCCCAGACAATGCTCAAGAACCAAATCTTCTAGATGTTCTAATTGAAGGATATGATTAAGACATCTTTCTGTGATCTGCTACATTAACGAATTGAACATTGAATTATCAGTGCCAAAATAAAAGCCATCATGTATATATATATATGACCTTCAAAACATTAAACATTCAAATCCATTACCGGCATATAAGACAGATCCAAACTCCGAATCTCCTTGCACTTTATAGCAATCAAACCAGCCCCAAAATCAGTGACCCGAATGCACCACCTCAACACAACATGCCTCAACCTTTCACACTTGACAGCTATGCACCCAATCCCCATGTCCGTTATTCCCTTACACCTTCCCAAACGCAGCCTCTCCAAGTTCACAGCCTCGGCGATTGCCTTGGCCGCCACGTCAGTGAGGTCCGGTCTGTTGGACAGGTCAAGCTCCACCAGGCACGTGCAGTTGAGAGCGAGAGCGGAGAGTCCCACGTGCGAGAACAGCCTGCACCTGGAGAGATCAACGGAGCGCAGGGAAGAGCGCCAAGCGAGCGAGAGGGCCTTGAGGGCGAAATCATCGACGCAGGGACAGAGCGTGAGGTCGAGGTGCAAGATGGAAGGGTAGCGCCGAGAGGCTCTGGGGAGGAAGTCAAGGCGACGTGGCTTGAGAGCGGTGCGGTGCGTTGACTCGAGCGCGTAGAAGGACTTGCAGGCTTGGGAGAAGAATTTTGGGGCAAAAGGGTCGTCGCGGAGGTGGTCGAGGATGGCGTAGAGAAGGTCCTTGGCAAGGAGATCGAAGAAGTTGGGTGGTTCCATGGTGGCGCAACGAGAGTGAAAGTCAACGGAACATTCGGGTTCTGGATGCGGTTGTATTAAGGTGGTTAACTGAAAGCAAAGCAATGTTTGATGTGTGTGTGGGGCAGTGATGGGGAGTTTCGTTCTTCGGTTGAAAGCGTTAAGCTTTGAGTCTGGTCGCAGATGACGATGAAGGTATCAGTGTCAGTTCACAGTGCTGATGACTTTGTCCTCCGTCGTTTTGCTTTTGCTCTAGAAATTACCGAATTGCCCTTGTCGCAATATTTTTCTTTTATTTTTTAATATTTAATCTTAAATTCTAATGTTTTATTTTCATTTATATTTATCATATAATTAATTTTATTATCATGTTGTATAATTTATAAATCTGTATTTTTATTCTACCTAATATACATTAAATGTTAATATATCTCTTTTTGATGTCTATGAATGGTTTTTTTTTTCTTCAATTTTTAAGTGTTAATGGATTCATTTCTCTATTTACTTTTAGAAGAAGTAATACCCTTTATAAATTAAATTATTTCATACATTAATTAAAAATCAGATTTTTAAAAACTAATAAAAAGCAATTATTAACATGTTAAGTAATTTTAATTTGTTTTTTTAATTAAGCCTGTGTTTAGAAAAGGGCAAGGGGCATATTTGGCATGGGAAAAAACAAAAAAAGGAATCATTACACGGTGAAGTGTTTATCTGAGGTAGGATAGTACAGCTACGATGCCACATGGTACGGCGACCACTAAAGCAGATCTTCACTTACGTTATTCATTATCAAATTATATAAACAATACTTTATCAAATTTGGTGACAGCTCTTTCATGGGGAAATTCCTGTGTACATGTTACGTACTAGGCTTTTTCTTTGTCCTCACTTCAAAAATTTTTTAAACTATGTTACCATCTTCACAAGCGCACAACAAATTAGGTTCTTATACTTTTCCTTTTTATGTCTAATACAACAGTGGTAGGTAACTCACTTTGTTGAGAATTTTTAATCACGGCTTTAAACTAAAAAGAGGTTTTCTTTATGGTTTTTGTAATTGATTTTTGAAGTTGATTTATGCAGATTTAAATAAACAAATAGTTTATATGACAATTTTATGTATTTCTTTATAATTAAATATATAACTGGTTTAATATATAATAGTTATTCACGTATTTTTGCTTTCAGTATAAAAAAATTATATTTTTAATAAATTTAATTTTGTTAATTTTGTTTAAACTTTACTAACAATTAATATAATTAAGTATGTATTTAATTTTTAGTAATTATTTTTTATGTTTATTACAAAAGAAAAAAAGTAGAAGTTAAGTGGTTTCTTTTCAAGATTAATTATATATTAATATTAATTATATCTTTTAATAAATACCATATAATAAATACTAAAGACTAAAAGGCATGTTTATTTAATTCAATCATTAATAGAGTTTAAAGAAAATTAAAAAAAATTGAATATAAAAAGTTGGAATAAATATGTTCTTGCTCTTTTGATTTTTAGTGAAAATTATTTTTTAAAATTTTGATCTAATTTAGTTTCCAAACTTTAAAAATGTATGAATTTAGTCATTAAAATGCACTTTAAAAATGGACTTTGACCATTTTTGGTAAAATTAATTGGTAATTGAATTTTTTTAAATTTTTTTCGGTAAGCACAACAATAATTGATTTCGTCAGTAAATTTGTTGATAATTAAGTATTTTTTTTAAATTGGTAGTTGACTAATTTGTTTCAAAACTCATTGACAAAATTGTCAATAATTGAATCTTTTTCAAAAATCATTGATAAATAAATTAGTTGTTGAATTTTTTTAAATCGATCAATAAATTTTTCATTGATTTCTTTTTTTTAATTCCATCAACAATTGATTTTTTTTATTTAATTTGAGTAAATTCGTGGGTAAAATTGGTATCAAAGGAATAGAAGGAAGTGGAGTTGAAGGAGAAAGAGGTAGAATCAAAGGAGTGATAGTAGGAGGAGGAGGAGGCTTTAAAGGCAACGAAGTTGAAGAACATGGACGAGAATGAGAAGATGAGAGGAGGAGGAGGAAGAGAAGGAGAAGATGAGAAAAGGAGGAGGATAAAGAAGAAGAACCAAATCGTCATATTTATCAACGAATAATTACTAATAAATCCATTGGTAAAATTTACAAACGAGAATTTTACTAACAATTTTTTTGCCGTTAGTTTTTCCTTATTAATTTTGATTTACCAATGAAATTTTACTATTATCGACAAATTTTGTTCGTCGATAATTCTATTTTATTTTTGGTAGTGAAACAACCATGGTTTTAGTTTCAATAGTACAATAGAGATATATAGTACTTACTTGCAGACACATTTGGATCCAATAAAACCCATATCCAATTAAAAGAGCTTCTTAAAAGACCCATAATAATCAATTCAAACAATAAAATAAATTTTGACATCTCTAGAAACACTCACAAACAAGGCCACCAAAAAAAGAAAACAAAAAGGAAGAGGACCTTAAATAGTTTGATGTGATAAAGTTCAACTACTATTTACCAAAATTTCTCAACACTTTTTTTTGTCATTTTCCTTTAACAGTCGTGTGACATGAAAGACTAATTTTACACTAGTGCAATGTAATGTAGGATAGACTTTTAATAACTCTGATATCATATTAGTAAGTGGGTTTAAGGGTGTGTTCTTTTAAGAAATTGGATTTAAGGGAGAATAAGTGTATGGATTTGAGTGCATTTGAAGATAAAGTTTTTATATTTTTTTTAAGTAGTGCTTGGATTAGAGAGTCGATGTGAGGGAGAGTGAGTGGATGGATTTGACAGATTGTTGTGTTGTTTGGATTTAGAAATTTGAATGGATGAGCAAAGGGATTTGAGTGAAAAGTTTCTTAGAGTTTCTAAATAATGTGATGAGTGCAATAAACTAAAGAAAATGTTTTAATTAATAAAAATAGATGATTACTAATTTACTCTTGTGTATAAATGTAATACAAATTTAAATTTAAATACTTAAAATTATATTAAAATAAAATTGAATTTCTTAATTGTAATGAAAAAAGATTTAAAATGGAAATATATAAAAATAAAATAATAAAAAAAATTGGAATAAATTTCAAATCATTCTCTTAAATAATTTATTTTATATTATTATTTAAATTAGTGTTAATATTCATTATTGTTATAATTAGTATTAATTAAAATTAAAAAATAAAATTATAATTTGTTAAATTTGTTATTATTAATATTAATATTGATTTTAATTAATAATATTATAATTATTGTTATTAATATTGTTATAATCAGAAGAGGATCAATATGATTTTAAATGAGAAAGTGTATGTGAAGATGATGAGAGTAAAGGAAGAAAAGAGTCCAACATTCATCTTCTTTGTTTTCTTCTTCCCCATGTTTCATGGGACACCAAACACAGCCCTAGAGAATAACCTACACGTACCCGTTTACATGCCATTTTTTTTCTTTTATGAAATTTGGATGAATTGAAAAAGTCTCAGGTCTTAAAAGATATAATTTTCAATGACGTTTTTGTTATAAGATCCAAACTCTTAAATAAGTTTGCTAATATAATATATTTTAAAATAAAGTGAATGTTTTATAGAATGAGAGAATAGAACATTTGAGAATCTGTATTGTGTTTTTTTAACATAAAGAAATCCATTCTCTTAAAAAGAATCTTGCAAAAGTATTTATCATAAATTATTTATCAACAAGATGTTGAGATCGGAAGTAAAATTCAAACTCCCCCTTTTACTTTATTTTTATCCATTTACATATTTGCCTTTCCCGTTCCACAACTGAAATTTAACGAAAAAAACGTAAACCATACCACAACCTGAGTGAAGAAAATTACATTTCAGGCATGTAAACATATTTTATTTTCTTTCAAACTTATGCCACTTAGATTATTTACTTGAACGAAATTTATGTTCACTCCTTGTGCTTCATTGACAAATCATTTTTAAAAAAACTCATTCATAAGCCGTTATGGTTATTATCCAATAATTCATCAAGATAAACAAACACCACCTTTTCTAAAAACTTTTGGGGAAAAGCCACAACAAAAATCTCCTCAGAAGACTAATTTAATAATACAGATCTGCAAAAACAATGTTATAGTATTTGAAAAAATAATTTTGTAACAAGCACCTTAACTTCTAATACTTTGAAAGAATTATTCCACAAAAATATGACAAGTACTTTCAAAAACCATCTAGAATGTTTTGTTTTCTTGATCGAAATTTGGTCAACTATTGGTAAAAATGACCTGGACGACTAAAAAATAATAACATTTTATATTGTGTCATCTTCGGTTTTCTTCACATACGCACTCTAGATTTCTTCATTTACAATAAATAAGGATTACACTAACCTAGTCTCTGATATAAACCATGAGAAATACTAACAACAAAGTAAATAACACACCCTAGTAGTAATTTCTAAAAATCTAAACCAGTAATAATAGTATCACAAGTTCAGAAAACTTTATCATGGCTCTTCATTGCTCTTATTTCTGTTTCGAAAGCTTGTTACCACATCATTAGTTTATTTATTTATTTATTTCCTCTCTTGACTCTTCAATTAAAACTATATAGTTGAAGAACCTATTACAATGTTCAAGTGGACATGTTTGAGAGATAAAATTAAAATTAAACCACATAAAATCAATAAACATTATAACAGCACTATCTCAACCTTTCGACAAATGTGGTTGAATTCTTACTCTGCCTTGCTGGTTTGACTTCCTGTAATCTTACAATGTCTGCAATTAGTTTCTGGAAGATCTACAAAAATACAGACTACAGAAAACTGACAAGCTACTACTTCTTAGCAAAGGTTATATTCATGGGATTCAGTGGAGTGATTTTGAAGCCGTTAAGAGCCTGCATGGCCATGGATGATTGCACCTCATCTTCAAAATCAACAAATGCAATTCCTGGCTTGGCTTCAATCAAGCGCACTTCCTTAAAACCTGGGTATTGTTCGAAGAGCATTTCAAGCATCCTACCAGTAGTTTCATGAGGCAAATTCTCTATGAATAAAATATTATTAGGAGCAGCTGCTTCTTGGGCACTGGGTCCTTGACGGAATGATGCCTGCAGATAATAGTAGATATTCTATGTTAGTCCAATAAACATTACCATCATATCCACCGACCTACAGTTAAACCAAAACCAAAAACTATCACAATAATCATTGTTGTTTAATTTGCTAGTTTCAATCATGCTTAAAAAACTATCAGACATGAAGATTGATCTGATGAACCAAATATGAAAGAGGAGAGAGAGAAAATCAGACACCATAAATGATTATAGAAACTTACAGTTGGACCACCATTACTAGCACTATGTGTGCCATTAGCCGCACCAGATTGTTGTGCTTCCTCAGCACGCCGCTTTCTTTCAGCTGAACAGGCAAAACTATGTGAGTCTAAATTAAACAGTCAGAAATTACTACAAACCCAACAAATGAACTAATATTAATTCGTAACAACAAGATCAGAAAGAAGGATCACAAAAACAATTTCCAAAGGGTGAATTTCGATATTTTTCTCTTAAAATGTTAAACATGGAATTTAAATGGAAATGAAGATTTATTTACACTTCAAATCTAGATGCAGGAATTGAAGGATGACTTTTTGTTTTTTTCGAAAATTTGGAGGGGGAATAGGTGGGTTGATTTACTAATCTTTCACACGCATAGGAGTCCATGTATATGGGAAAAAAAAATTAACGTCACAAACGCTATATAAACACTACAAGCTCACTAACAACGTTACAACAGAAAATTTCTATCATTTTATTTTGGGCCCAAGAAATCTGAGATTGGTAAAGGTTTGCTAAAGTTCCTAGGTAAAGGAAACGAAACTAACTTAAAAAGTACATCAGGTGCATTCAGGAATGACCACAACAAACGACCATTGGGTTCAATCACAGTATGATCTCCATCATATATTCACACACTTTCACCTATTTAACATTTTTCAGTTTTAAATTCTCCATATAGAATTGTCATGTTATGATAGAATTAAATAACACTAATTATTTCTTCCTTTTAGCTGCATTGCGGATTCCTCCCATTAATTTCTAAGTACTAGTGTTTGCAATGCTACAATCTCATTATATATGATCCTTTGTCCTGTTCAAACTTAAAAAGAGGGAAAGATAATAACGGTACATGTATGCATTAGTTCTACAATTCAAAAAATGACGAAGGAAACAATAAATGACAGTTATGCCCACCTTTCTCCTCTTGTTTCTTCTTCTTTTCCCTTGGAACATAACTACCCTCTTCTTTTGCAATACAATCAGACTTAGTTTTTGCATATTGAATTCTCTGCATCGAATTATTGGCAAAAAAAGCTTTTAGACATATGTTGTAGATATATGACGCATTAACCAAAATCAAAATACCAAGCAGCTTCATGGGAAACTGCTGGGGGGGAGGGACATGAGACCTCATTCATATTTTGTGTCATTCTTGATGATGAAAATAGTTTCAACAGGACACTAGAAATTTGGATCAAAGAAATTTTAAACAATTTTAAATAATAATACCCAGATGGAAGTATAGTTGGGCCAAAACATAAATCCATAATAGAAGAGAAAAACAGTGAAATAACTTGCACAAGCAACAAGAAATGGTTTCAACAGTTGGGTACAAGATATATCATATTTATGACAGAACTGTAAGCAAACTAACAAACCACAACTTGATTACCATAGGTTTTTCATAAAATGGAAAGTTTTGCATTTGTCTCACAGCATTGCTGGCTGCAGTGACTTCACTGAAACAAACCCATGCCTGTCCTCGAAGCCTGGGAGTCTTTAGAGCAACAACATCCAAAATCCTTCCATATTGAGAGAACAAGCAATACAGTGATCTCTTCAACTCTGCCACATTGAATAGAACAGCATATAACATTAAATTCGGCTACAGGGTCAATATCAAATTCAAAATGAATCTATTTTTCTAAAACCTAAAGTCATATCAACAAGATCAGTAAAATAACATATCAAATTACAACATCTAAGATGCAAAATCATTGGCAAGCATAACAAAATGTCACCACATATATCTTGGTTAATAAAAAAACCCATATTGCTCAATTGAAACACGCCCCTTCACCATAAGCAATAAAATTTCAGCCAAAAGAGATACAAATTGCTCCTCCTAAGCCAAGTCCACAATCACTCCAATTCGTGAAAAAAAAAATTGTCACATATCAACATCAAATTAGTTTTTTGAAACCCCTAGAGTCACAAACGAAATCACCAAAAGAATAAATCCAATTAATTTTGAACCGTCACAGGGTGAACATGAAAATTCAAAGTTAATTAATTGTTCTTAAACCCTAAAAGCCGTATCAACATCTCCAATTACAGCATTTGAGATGTAAAATCATGGGCAACCATAATAAAATGCCACTACATGTATCTCCAGCTTATTAAGCTCCACATGGTCTAATTGAAACATGCCCACATCATTAAATTCCTCATTATCAACAAAATTTTAACAAAAAGTGATACAAGAATCACAGCTCCTAAGCCAAATCCAGTTACTCTAATTCAGCGGATCAAAACAAACTTAAAGACTATCATCCTGCCCCAAATTACATCCCAATTCACTTAAAACTTTACCGACAGAAGTTGCAACATAACAGAGTTAAAATATTACAGTGAGAAAATGGTTGCTAATTAAGCAGACAGTAAAAAAAAAAAAACATGTGAAGAAGGGTGTGAAAAGATGTTACCGTCTTTCTTGACCTTCTCATTGAGATTCTTGATGTAAATGGTCTGGTTTGGAGGTATGTCCCCTGATAACATTCTCTCTCTCTCTCCTCCTTCTGATGGAGATGAATGAACACAGTGTAGCGGTGGTGCCCTAACCAAGCATAGACGAAGATCAGAAACAAAACGTTGTTTTTTATGGGCTTTTTAAAAGAAATTCAAATTTATGAGTGGGCTTGGCCCATCTTTCATTATAATGGGTTTGCTAGTTACCATCGTAACAGGTTTTTAAACTGTGATTTTTTTCTTTTTGCACCTCATTGCTAGTATTTGCACCTTTACACTATTGGTTAAAAAAAACTAGGCTTAATTCCTCATAACATACTCGGTTTGGTTACAAATATTTAAAATGGTACCCACTTTTAAGTTTGTCTCAATTTCGTACCCAAATTTGTAATGTGCATCAATAATCTAATATCCTCTGTTAAGTTTTCGCAAACGCCGTTAAGTATCTTGCCACGTGTTAACCTCTGATTTTTTTAATTTTTTTAATTTTTTTTATTTTGAATTTTATTTAAAAAAAAATTGTCACGTTTCAAATATTTGATGTGACATGTGACATTGTTAGTGACACGTGGCAAGCTACCGCCACGTGGCAATATATACCAAGTGTCATTGTCTTGATTTCAATTTAGTACTCACACGTGTCTATTTGTTTCAATTTAGTATCCATATATGTTTATTTGTTTCAATTTAGTACCTGCTTTATTTGTTTCAATTTTGTTCAAATATATCTTTTTTTTAAATCGAGAAATATTGTATCTCCCTTAAGACAAAATTTATTATTTATATAAATATTATATTGATATTTGTTACTAAAAATGACTTATAAAATTAAGTATTGAAATTTATATTAAAGTTAAAATGGTAAAAGTCTGTTATTCATGACTTTTACTGTTAACTTTAATATAAATTTCAATACTTAATTTTATAAGTCATTTTTAATAACAAATATAAATATAACATTTATATAAATAATAAATTTTGTTTTAAAAGAGACAAAATATTTCTCTATTTTAAAAAGAAATATTCGGACAAAATTGAAACAAATAGAGCGGGTACTAAATTGAAACAAATAAACGTTACTAAGTTGAAACAAATAGACATATGTGGATACTAAATTGAGATCAAAACTTGGTACATTGGCACGTGACGGTACCTTGTCATGTGTCACTGACAATGTCACGTATCACATCAAGGATTTGACACATGACAATTTAAAAAAAAATTAAAAAATATAAATTAAAAAATCAGAGACTAACACGTGGCAAGATACTTAACGACGTTTGCGAAAACTTAACCGATAGTACTACATTGATGCACATTATGAATTTGATACTAAATTAAGACAAACTTAAAAGTGGATACTATTTCGAAATTTTAAAACCAAATTGAGTACATTTTGAGTAATTAAACCAAATAACTAATATGCCTTGTTTTAAAAAAGCAAAGAGCCATTATCGTCACCGTGTCTTCTTTTTTCTATGCTGTACATTTGACTGCATTCTTATTCTCCACTCTTTGAAAGAAAAAGGAAAAAAAAGAAGAGAGAGAAAAATGTTGGACTTAGTAGAAAATTTGTTCCGAGAAACATATCATATAGTGAAAAGCTTGTGTTAGCAATCCTATTCCACAAAACATCTCTAAAGTTTTCGAAAGTTTATTCTAAAAAACATCACATATATTCCAAAACCATGTTCTGCAAAGTTGGATTCATGTTATAAAAGATTTGTTCTGAAAAATTTATTCAAGAAATCATGTTTTGTTATGGAAAGTTTGGTTTCGAAGATTTTCATTACAGTTAGTCTGAAAGTCACCATTGAAATATAACATAAAATAATCTCTTAAAAATTATGAGAGTGTAGATAGTGATTATGGGTGCAGGAAGTAAAACCTTAATTTATTTATGACATGATAATTTATACATAAACATTAGTTTTTGTTAATTTAACATAAAAAAAATATTGAATTCAACGTTGCATGAGTGAAATAAGTATAAATGATGAAAAAAACATAAATATTTAATATAGTTATGTACTCGAGACTTAAACTTAAAACCATTAATTAATTTGTTATATTTTTTTTCATAAAATAGTAGAATAAATTTGTATTAATTAATCTATAGATTTAATTAAATTTTAAGTCTTTATAAATTTGAATATTTTTAATTGATTTTTTATTAAATATTTTTGACATATTAAAAAATTTAATATTTTTTAATTGAATTTTTATTTTTTTATTTTTCTATTAAAGAAATAATATAACTGTTATTTTGTTCGTCTTATGCTAAAAAAGTGTAAAATTTTATAATTAATATACAATTATATTAAAATTAATGTAAAATAACATGTAATCCTTTTTTTTAAACATTTTCCATAACAATCTCAAATTCATTGTCTAAATCTCCAAAAATTGTAAAGTCCACTTTATATTTTAAAGTTTTGGGCTCAGTTTAAAATTCAAGAGGTCCAACCAGCCATTATCTCCTTTCAGAAAATCTCTTCAATCTTCCCATTCAGCTTTTCACTCATTTTTTTCCTTATTCACTCCAAAATAGCTCACCTTTCTTGTTTTCCTTGAAACAGAAGCGGAGGTAGGACCTTGTGAGATCCTCCTTCGAGTTAACCGAATGCTCTCAATGTAAGTCGAACTCAACCTCCCATTTATTTTCCTTTTCTTTTTTAGTTCGGCAGTTCTAGCCTGATTCAGATTGTGGTCATGGACCTCATTAGTTCTCCCTTGTTCTTGTTTATCAGTTCCTTAAGTTGTAATCGTGTTGTGGTACTCTTCTGTTGGGACTTGTTTTTGTTGGGTTAGCATCTGTCAAGTTAAGGGAAGCTAGAATTTATAAGTTTTCGGAATGATTTTTTTTTAACCCTTGTATGTGTTTTCTATTGCTGGATTGATGTTTGCATTGAATTGTATATTTTTCTGCTCTAGTTTTTGGCTTTGCATGTGTGAGCGCAGGTGAGGATCTATTGTTCCCGCCTAAGTGAGGAGTTTTTTGCCCAAATGAGAAGCTCTCGCCTAAACGAGAATAGTAGAAACTCATTCATGCTCTCTGTCTCGAGTTGTCGCCTGAGCGAGGACCTTTCGTCTGAGCGAGAGTAATCTCGCCTAAGCGAGATGAGTTAGCTTAAGCAAGAACTCGTAAATGTTAATGCTAGGAGTTAATGAAATCTTTTACAAAAATCAACTACTATTATCAATTAATCCCAAAGGTTCGTTATGTTATTATTAAATTAAACGATGGTATTTAATTTGTCAAATACATCATTATTGTATACTCTTTTCTATGTATGGCTCAACCCAATCTTTATTTTTCCAATTTGATCTTATTTTTGAATTTTGAAATCGAAAGATCTAATCTAAATAATAATAATGTATTCTTAATCTTGATAGTGATTGTCGCAACCATAATCGCGACGGGACGACGAACCAAAAAAAGAAAACGGGTTTTTAAAAAAAAGAGATTTGGGAGTCGCCACCATAGTTATTCCGGAAAACTATGGAAAACCATAAAGATAAGACAAGTCTGCGAAAAACAAGATTTTGGATCCGGGAGTCGATTACGCATAGGAAAGGTATCACCACCCTACAACGCCCGCCCGAGGGCGGTACCTTTAATCAAAGATGCTGAGTTGATGTGATTTTCAAAATGTTAATTTTCCCCAAAAATAATGAGAGTAGAATGCTAAAAAGAAACAAAAATATATTTTTTTAATTTTTTGGGCCCGACAAGGATTGACCTTGGTCCTACGTATTCTCATGAAAATGAGAAATCAGGGTTACGTAGTTCTTTATAAGCTTGTTTGTTTGAAAATGTTGATGTTTTTTATATTTTGAAAATTTTGTATTTTTTTTGATATTTTTGGATTAGTTGAAGATTTGTGTCACACGACGCGAACGGTCGGACAGACACTAAAAAAGGGGAAAGAAAACTTTTTTTGGTATTTGAAAATGAGTGTCACGCGGTGCGAGCGACCGGACAGACACAATAAAGAGAAAGAAAACTATTTTTGATTTTTTAGATTTTTCCTATTTTTTTGATATTTTTAATAATTTTCAAATATATTTGTTTTTTTTTTTAAAAGAAATTAAAAAGGTGAAATTTATTTAAAAAAAGGGATAAAAAAAGGAAAAACAAAATATGAGGTACATGGGTAATTAGTGGAAAGTGCATAAAGTAATTTGCGGGAGGTGCATGAAGTAAAATAAAAAGAGCCCAAAATAAGAGATAAATACAAATGAGTGGTGG
>Ga0214543_1006143_pt1 | contig 21574 bp, 30 predicted proteins | sample CNSS2metaG_FD_160094 | JGI IMG/M metagenome (GOLD analysis project Ga0214543, IMG submission 160094) | Root nodule microbial communities from cowpea collected in UCLA plant growth center, Los Angeles, California, USA - CNSS2 | ecosystem: Host-associated > Plants > Roots > Nodule | place: USA... | reverse complement strand
TGCTTTATGCCTTTGCTTTACTCTCTCCTCCACATCATTTATGCTCCCCAATCACCATGCGCCACCTAGCATTGCTTTCTTACTCCTAATTAACCTACAAAGCAAATAAACATAGATTAGCATGTTGGCTTAAGTCAAGTCAACTATAGTCAACAAGTCAAACCTAGTCAAAGGTCAACAAGTCAACTAAAGTTTATTCAACTAAGTCAACTTAGGGAATCAAAAATAACAAACACAAATGAAAGGGATGAAGGATTAGTGAACTTCCTTTCTAAACATGCTTAGTCTTCTTAAGCATTTGCCTCCACCATTGGTTGGAGTCAATCCTTCATCATCCTCCCCTACTTGGAGAGAATTTGACCACAAATTCTTGAAGCCTTTGTAGATGGAGCTTGACTTGATTTGGGGGAGGATTTGCTCCTCCCTTTTATAAGCTCTTGTTCCATCCTTTTTAAGGGTATTACCCCAAGCCTTGGTTAGGCCATCTTTATTTTCTATACTACTCTTCTTCTCTTGCTTGTGCTTTGGGCCTTCCTTTTTGGCTTGGGAAGGGAAGGAAGGGTGATGCACATCTTGCTTTGGAAGAATTATTTTGTAGGCAAGTAACACCTTAGTGAAAGCTTGCCCCTTTTCGTTTTCTTCTTTATCTTTTCTTATTATATTTTTATCCATATAAACTTCTTGAGGTGATAGAGGTTGTAAAGTGGTCTTTTTCCCATTTATGAAGAAAATGTATTGGTTGGTATGACCATCATGTAAAGTTTGTTTATCAAATTGCCATGGCCTACCTAGTAAGATATCTGTGACTTCCATGGGAACAACATCACATAGCACCTCATCTTTGTAACTTCCTATAGAGAAGTTAATTAGGACTTGTTTATTAACATTTATTTCTCCCTCTTTACTTATCCAAGCAAGCTTGTAGGGCTTAGCTACATTGGTACTACTTCCTCCATCAATAATTAGGTCTCTAAGCTAAGCTTTTCCACCAACCTTGTGCTAGCTACATTGGTACTACTTCCTTCATCAATAATTAGAGAGTAAACCCATTTGTTAATTTTGCATGTAGATTGAAAAATGTTTTCTCTTTGAGTTGGCTCAAGCTCACTTTGATCTTGACCTATCATGTGCCTTAATAACATAGGGTCTTTCTCAAAAATTTTAGTTTTACTAGAGGAAGTTGATTCCTTTGAAAGAGAATGGGGAGATGAGTGTTCACTTTCAACATCATCACTCTTCTTTAAGATCATGGTCCTCTTGGTTGGGCAATTTAAAGCAATGTGATTATAACCCAAACATTTAAAACATTTAATGGAACTTGAACTAAAGTTTATTCAACTAAGTCAACTTAGGGAATCAAAAATAACAAACACAAATGAAAGGGATGAAGGATTAATGAAATTCCTTTCTAAACATGCTTAGTCTTCTTAAGCATGTGCCTCCATCCTTGGTTGGGGTCAATCCTTCATCAACTGTACCCCCGTTATCGCGAAAGGCGTGGACCGTGGTATCGTGTCGCTAGAGCGGGTGAGCGCTAATGAGTGCGTCTGTCATGGCCAAGAAGGAGCTGCCAAAAAATTCTTTTACATGTATATGTGCCATTTCTCTCAGTTACATGTGAGGTCGTCGCTAATTGACTTTACCGTGCGGATACTTCGTCAGCTCAATGTGGTGCCTACTCATGCGTTTCTATATTTTTATGACACGAGACCCCGACAACCGACTACCTGGTTATCCTTGGTGAGTCGACCGAGCATTAGCAGACTGGACGTATTTTCGTAGTTAGTCAAGCACTTCAAGGATGGCTATTTCAAGGTTGTGGTGAAGGAGGGGGCAAGTCACATTTTCTTAATGCTGATGGGAGTACAAAATTCCCTTTTAGTTGGATGGGTAGTCCTTCTTGGTATAAGGATATGGGTACCGATGAGTTGTCGACGGCGGATAGGGAGGTGGTGGAGGTCCTGATGAAGTTTACTAATAAACTGCCCACTAAGGGCTTAGTTAGCATTTATAATTCGGTTCACCCGATTATTGCTATTGAAGGTATCTATTTATGACTTAAACTGTCTTGATGTTTTTAAGTTAAACTAATCAAAACTTGGTGTATTTGTGCAGGACACATGGCTCAAACTAGAAAAAAGAACTTGACGCTTTTTCAAACACTGAGGAAGGAGAAGGTCGTGAAGGCAAAAGCAGTTGGGAACACTGAGGTCCCAAATTTACAAGAGTCATTGGTTGAGGTGCACGTACATGGCGGCACCAAGAGGAAGGTCGAGTTACCGGCTAGGCCTAGTAAGGGCAAGGATGTGAAAAAGGTGAGGGCGGCTTTGCTTGGGCAGGGGTCACCGAGTGGGGCTAAAGGACCGGAAGCCGGTTTGATAGAGTTGCCGGAGACGGCCGTTAAGAAGGACATTACAATCAACCTGTCGGAGATAGTGATTAATTCTATCGACAGTATGGAACCGGACCACTTGGTGAGGCCGATGGTGGAGTTTGGGAGCAAGGCGCTAATTTTGAGTCGCCGGGTTGGTTCGTTGTATCGTCGGGAGGTGAAGGAGGGGAGCCGAGAAATGGTGGAGGAGTTGTAGGAAAAAGTTGACAAGTTCGCGGAGGAAAGGGCTGCGTGGAAAAAGGAGAGGGAAGGTTAGGAGGAAGAAAAGAAGAGGTTGGGAACCTGGAAGGTTCGCTGTCTGGATTGGGAGACTAAACTTAAGGGGATGATAGCAGACCTGGAGGCGGATTATGATGAATTGAAGGAAAAATATGAAGGCATGGAGGTGGAGCTCGAAGACTTGAAAGGTTATATTATTCGAGAGCACATCAACGGGTTCCAAAAAGGGGTGAGGTAGACGGCCTTCTTCTGTCAGGATATTGATGCAGCCGATCCAAGATTTGACGTGGACAAGGATGTGGTGGACGACCAACTTATTAATGAGGTCGAGAGCAGCCCCAAGGAGGAGGTAGAGAAGGGAGCAGCGAAGGAGGACGGGGATGCGGGAGATGCCGTGAAGGGTGATGGCAACAAGGCGACTTAGGACATTTATTGTTTATGATGTTAAACTGGTCATGAATTCTATGTTTCTAATAATCCGTACACTATTTTACTTTGCTTTTAATATGATGAATGCTTTGTGTATGCTATGTTGTTTATTTGATGCAGATAACTTGTGTGATAGTGGTTCGTTAGTGGTATGGTATAATTGTGAGTGGGTGTTTGATGTATGTGATGTTTGGCGAATGCGATTTTTTATTAAGGGTATTAGAGCCAGGCCGTTTACTTGTGGTAAGCGTGGGAAACTTAAACGAATTAACATTAAGTTAATGGTGTTCGACCGAGGCTGCTTACTTGTGGTAAGGGTGGAGAACTTAAACGAATTAACATTAAGTTAAGGGTGACTCAGGGCGCCTACTTGTGGTAAGGGTGTGAAACTTAAACGAATTAACATCAAATTAAGGGTGTTTGACCCAGGCCACTTACTTGTGGTAAGGATGGGGAACTTAAAACGAATTAATATCAAATTAAGGGTGTTCGACCCAGGCCGCTTACTTGTGGTAAGGATGGGGAACTTAAAACAAATTAACATCAAATTAAGGGTGTTCGACCCAGGCCGCTTACTTGTGGTAAGGGTGGGGAACTTAAAACAAATTAACATTAAGTTAAGGGTGCCCGACCCAGACCGCTTACTTGTGGTAAGGGTGGGAAACTTAAACGAATTAACATTAAGTTAATGGTGTTCGACCCAGGCTGCTTACTTGTGGTGAGGGTGGGGAACTTAAACGAATTAACATTAAGTTAAGGGTGTTCGACCTAGGCCGCCTACTTGTGGTATGGGTGGGGAACTTAAACAAATTAACATTAAGTTAATGGTGTTCGACTCTGGCCGCTTACTTGTGGTAAGGGTGGGGAACTTAAAACGTGTTAGAAGCAAGCTAAAGAGTAGTCGTGGTGTTAAGAACCCTTTGTTTATTCATGAAATTTGGGGTGCCTCGATAAAACCTCCCTGGCCAAAACCCTCCTTAGGGAAAAAAGACCAGGTGAGGGAAAAGAGTACACCCAAGGTTACAAGCATTTGGTACAAAGCATGTCTTTAAATAAAGTAAAACTTGAAATGGGATACATTCCATGTATTGGGTATGTCTTCCCCTGATAATTGTTCAAGCCTATACGCTCCTCCTCCAGCGTCTTCACGTATTCGGTAAGGGTCGTCCCAATTGGCAGAGAACTTGTCATCCTTCTTTCTTGCACTGCTGGCCATTCTCCAAACTGAGTCTCCCTTTGTGAACGATCTCGGGTGTAGGTTTGTATTGTACTCTCTGGCCGCTCGCTGTTTGGCGGCTAAGTTACGTATTTGGGCTTTTTCTCTTAACTCGGGTAGGAGGTTGAGGTCGGTGCTCATGTTTTGATGATTTAAAAAACTCTTTCACAAAAGATTTATTCTAGAAACTCTCAAATCAAATCAATTAGTAAATCACAGAAAACAATCCACTCATAGCACATGACTTTTATTTTCCCAGAATTATGACCGTTCCAATTAGTGAATCAAATCCTAAAATCCAATGTCAATATGTTTTATTGAAAGCATAATTTTTTCTTTTTTAAAGAAAACAAACAGAAAAGAAAATTAGAAAAGAAAAAACAAAACAAATAGAAAAAACAAAATCAGAAAAGGGGGAAAATAAATTTTCTCCCCACACCCCCACACTTTATCCATGCACTGTCCTCAATGTATTCAATATATAATGCAAAGAAAAAGTATGAAGTGTACTTACCTCCTCAAGGTCGAAGGTATGCAGAAGAAGTCAAGTTCATCCCATCCATCGTCTTATTCACCATGTCTTGATTTTCATTAAATATCTGAAGGCGATGCCCATTAACTTTAAAAGTTCTTTCTAAGGATTCTTCCTTGATCTCCATTGCTCCATAAGGGCAGACTTCTGTAACAATGAGTGGTCCTTCCCAAGTGGAGCGCAACTTACCACTCATGTGACCAAGCTTGGATTTGTATAGTAACACCTTCTGGCCTACCTTGAAATTCTTTCTAGCCATAAGCTTTTGGTCATGGAACTTCTTAGTTTTCTCTTTGTAGAACTTTGAGTTTTGATAGGCTGCAAGCCTAATCTTCTCTAGTTCTTGCAACTGAAGTTTTCACTTTTTCCCCGCTTCTTCCAAATCCAAATTGCATGCTTTCACGACCCAATAGGCCCGATGTTCAATCTCCACAGGTAAGTGACAAGTCATTCCAAAAACCACCCTAAAAGGCGACATACCTATAGGTGCTTCGTAGGTTGTCCTATGTGCCCAAAGTGCATCATCCAATCTTGTGGCCCAATCCTTTCGACTAGGCTTCACTACTTTCTCTAGTATCTTTTTAATCTCCCTGTTAGAGATTTTTGCTTGCTCATTAGTTTGGGGGTGATATGGTGTAGCAATGCGATGCGTCACCCCATACTTCTTCAACATGTTCTCAAGCAGCTTATTACAAAAATGAGTCCCCTGGTCACTGATGATGGCTCGTGGTATCCCAAACCTACAGAAAATGTTAGACTTGACAAAACTCATGACAACTCGATAATCTTTAGTCCTTGTAGTTATGGCTTCCACCCATTTGGAGACATAGTCTACAACAAGCAAACTATAAGAAAACCCAAAAGAAGGAGGAAAAGGACCCATAAAATCAATACTTCAAATATCAAATACCTCACAATATAGCATGGGTTGTTGAGGCATTTCATCCCTTCTTGTAATGGATCTGGCTACCTTTTGACACTGCTCACAATTTTCATACACCCTTTGTGCATTTTTAAAGATAGTAGGCCAATATAATCCACAATCCAACATTTTTCTACCTTTTCTTTGTGTGCCATAATGTCCACCAAAAGGAGACAAATGACAGAACTCAAGCACATAAGGTATCTCAATATCTGGAACACACCTCTTTATGACTTGGTCACTACCAATGTGCCATAAGATTGGGTCTTCCCAGATATAGTACTTTGCCTCACTTTTTAGCTTGGTTCATTCATACTTGGAGAAGGAAGGAGGAATAGCAGAAACAACCAAATAGTTAACAATATCAGCAAACCAAGGTTCAAGAAACATACCTTTCACAGCAGTCAACGCAAGAAGGACTTCATCAGGAAAATCATCTTGAATGGGAATGTTATCTTCCCCATTTTCAAACCTGCTAAGATGATCAACTACTAAGTTATGTGCCCCACTTCTGTCTAGAATCTCAATGTCAAACTCTTGGAGTAGTAGCATCCATCTAATCAACCTTGGCTTCGAATTTGCTTTCTTCAGAAGGAATTTTAATGTTGCATGATCAGTGTAAACAATTACCTTGGAACAAAGTATATACGATCTGAATTTGTCCAAGGCAAACACTACAGCCAATAATTCCTTCTCAGTTGTGGTGTAGTTAACCTGCGTTGTGTCCAATGTTTTGGAAGCATAATATACCACATGTGGTAGCTTCCCATCACTTTGTGCAAGCACCGCTCCTACTACAAAGTTTGATGCATCACACATCAACTTGAATGGTAATGTCCAGTCAGGTGGCTGGATGATAGGGGTGGTGGTGAGCGCCTTTTTCAATGTATCAAAAGCATCTTTGCACCTCTCTCCAAAGTCAAATGGTACATCCTTTTGTAGCAAATTGGAGAGAGGGTTGGCTATCTTGCTGAAGTCCTTGATAAACCTCCTATAAAATCCTACATGTCTAAGAAAAGATTGAATCTCTTTCACAGAAGAGGGGTAAGACATTTGTGAAATAATATCAATTTTAGTAGGATCTACAGATATATCATTCTTGGAAATAACGTGACCTAAAACTATACCTTGTTCCACCATAAAATGACATTTTTCAAAATTTAAAACAAGGTTAGTTTCTTCACATCTCTCTAAGACTCTAGCAAGATTAGACAAGCAATGATCAAAAAATGAATCATATACACTAAAATCATCCATAAAAACCTCAATACAATGCTCCAATAAATCTGTAAAAATACTCATCATACATCGTTGAAATGTTCTAGGAGCATTGCAAAGGCCAAATGGCATCTTCCTATAAGCATATGTACCGAATGGACAAGTAAAGGTAGTCTTATGTTGATCCTCGGGGGCAATACAAATCTAAAAATACCCAGAGAATCCATCAAGAAAACAATAATGAGACTTACCTGTCAATCGGTCTAACATCTGGTCCATGAATGGTAAAGGAAAGTGGTCCAATTATTCTGAATACGAGTAGGAATCAACTCGTTTTTGACCACGGTGATCCCAAATTTCTTGGGGACCACATGTACAGGACTCACCCAAGTGCTGTCAAAAATAGGATATATAATACCTGCTTGTAGCAACTTGGCGACTTCCTTCTTCACAACCTCCATCAGCTGAGGATTCAGTCTCCTTTGAGGTTGCCTTACTAGCTTAGCATCCTCCTCCAAGAGTATTTTGTGCATGCAGAAAGAAGGACTAATACTAGGAATATCTGCCAAAGTCCAGCCTATTGCTCTCTTGTGATCTTTGATAACCTGCAACAGCTTTTGTTTCTGCTCATCAGTAAGCAAGGCATATATAATAACAGGGAGTTTCCTATTCCTCTCAAGATAAGCATATTTCAAATGAGATGGTAAAGGTTTCAACTCCAAAGTGGGTGGTTGTTCCACAAATGGCAACATTTTACTGCCTAAGGTAATTTTAGCCACCTCAGCATCACACTCGGACGCCACAAAGGTATCATATAGTGACACCGCGTCCTCAATATCACTTGTTTTATAGTTTTCTTTTTAGTCTAAAACCGAGCATAAAATATTCGAAAAAGAAGTATCCAAAGAAGAATAAAAACCAGAAAAAACGTCCAAAAATCCAAAAGCAAAATTGTTCACTACATTACTCAATAAATCAATACAAAACAAAGAATGGTCTTCGGTCGGCTACTTCATGGCTTCTAGCACATTGAACTGCACCTTCTCATCTCCTATCTCCATAGTCAAGGAACCTACATGCACGTCTATCTTGGTACGTGTTGTCATTATGAATGGTTTTCCCAAGCTAATTGTGGTTGAACTCATTCCTTCATCATCCTTCATGTTCTGTAGGAAAAATTAACTTATCCACACAGACAAGCACATCTTCTAGCACACCTGCAGTACGGTTGGCCAACTGAATGACCACACCAGTAGACTTAAGAGGTCCAAGATGAAGTGAAGAAAAAACTAATAAAGGCATTACATTAATGGAAGCTCCTAAATCTAACATAGTGTTGTCAAACTTGTTACTTCCTATAATGTAGGGAACATAAAACATACCTGGATCCTTACACTTTTGCGGCATTCTGACTGCAAGCTTCTTAATTAAGCTAGACACGTTTCTTCCCATGTTCACTACCTCTTTGTCCATAATACGCCTTTTATGTGTACATAATTCTTTGAGAAACTTAGCGTATTAGGAATTTGTCTTACAACATCCAACAAAGGGATGTTTATCTCCACTTTCTTGAAGTATTCAAGATTTCTTTGTTTAACTCTTCCATCTTTTTAGTTTTTGGTTTCAAATGGTTTGGATAGGGAGGAGGAAGAGAATAAGGAGAAGAATTTTCAGAGGAAGTATTAGGGGATACCAACCTGGAGTTATCACTCAGTGCAGGCATTTCAGATGTTGCTTGTGTTGCTTCATCTGATCTTCCACTTTCATTATCAGATACAACTTCATTGTCTTTATCTTCATCGTCTTGGGCATCCTCAAGGCCTTGTATTTTCTTACCCGATCTTAAAGTAATAGCACTTACATTTCGCGGGTTGATTACAGTTTGTGCGGGCAAATTGCTCGAGCCTTGTTGAGACTTCATCTGATTCAATTCATTTGCCATTTGTCCAATCTGGTTTTGCAAACTTTGATTAGTTGCTTCCATTGTCTGTTTCAACTCATTGATTTGTCCCTTCATCATGTCAGCCATCATTTTCATCATTGTTTCCATGTTTAAGTCACCGGAGGTTGCAGCTGGTTGTGGTTGTTGCCTCTATTGAGGCAGAACATAGACTTGTTGGTGTTGAGACTGTTGATTTCCCCATTTCTGGCTGGGATATTCCTTCCAATCTGGGTTGTACTTGTTGGAGGACAAATCATGGTTGTATTGCTGCCGAGGTGGTCTATTATTGCCATAGATGTTTGCAGCATAATCCTGAGGTTGTTCATTGTCTAACGTCCCTGTCTCTTTTAACATAGAACAAGCCTCGGTAGGATGATTAGTAGAAGCACAAATTCCACATAAGGTAGAAGGGGTAGGCTTTTTATGTAAGTCTGCCAAGGTCCTTACCATGGTCGCTAAGTCATCCAACTTCCCTTCTATTTTCTTGTGATCTACAACATATGAAGCTTCTACTCCATGGGTTCCCTTCAATAGGGTTATAGAATTACTCTTGGTGGTAAATTGTTGATGGTTCAACGTCATATTCTCAATTAATTGTCTCGCATTTGTTGGCGTTTTGTCAACCAATGACCCCCCACTTGCAGCATCTATCATTTATCTATCCATGATACTCAATCTCTCATAAAAGTACTGAATGAGGAGATGCTCGTTTATTTGGTGATGAGGACAGGAAGCACATAACATTTTGAATCTTTCCCAATACTCGTGAAGATGTTCTCTTTCTTGTTGCCCTATCCCATAAATATCTTTGTGAATAGCAGCAACTCTAGATGCTGGAAAAAACTTTTCCAGAAATAATCTTTTCAGAGTCTCCCAAGTATTAATGGATCCTGGTGGAAGGCAGTATAACCAATTCTTTGTGGCATCTTGCAACGAAAATGGAAAAGCCTTAAGCTTAATATGTTCCTCTGTCACTGTTGTTAGTCTCATGGATGAACAAACAACATGAAATTCCTTCAAGTGATGGTACAGGTGTTCTCCTGCTAATGCATGGAATTTAGGTAGAAGATGGATTAACCCAGACTTAAGCTCACATTCTCCATCCGGATATTGGATGCACATGTTTTGTGTAATTGCTGCATCTGTGAAGCCAACTCTCTTATTGTTCTTTCTTCCATTCTATCTTCTTGAATTTCTGGTTCAGGTGATGGATCAGAAGATATGATAATCATCGGAGGTGATTCTACCGATACACTTTCAATGGTAGGTTCAGATGATGACGGTGCTCCTTCAAGTCTCCTGCGTGATTTACGCAAGTTCCTTTCAAGTTCTGGATCGAGTTGATAGAATTGACCAGGGTTGGCCCGAGTCATGCACTACGCAGTCCACCGGAAAGTGTTCCTCTGTGTTTTTGTTTTCTTCCTATTCTTGTTTTGGAGTAAGATTTCAAGAAAGAAATAAGTTAAGATATCGTTGGGTCTACTCCCAGGAAAGAGAGGTGCGTCACAGCGGACAACTTAAATACCACTACTTAACTTTAGCAACTTCAATATTGTCAAGTTAGTAGTGAAAAAACTAGTTAGGCTTAAGATAACCCTGAGTCGTCTCACAACGAATACGAAATTGATATCAAATATTTGATTCTTATAAAAAGGCAATTAAAACTAGTAACAATAAAAATATAGGGGTTTTGATATGCAAAGAATGAATGTCACACAAATAAAATTAGTCAAGTCTTTACAGTCTTAATTAAAAGTGAGAATTTTTAGATTATCCATAGTAAATTCAACCAAAGTATAGTCTCAATTAAATTTTACTATGCCTAATCATGTCTATTCCTTTGTTTCTTTACTAAATAGAAAACTTAATTAGATAAAGTAAAGACTTGACTAATTTTAGTTAAACTGATTACCGTTAATCAAAGTACAGTCTCAATTATTGGCAAAAACTTATTTAATCAAATGAAAGTTTCTAAATAAAATCAAAGTAAAGTCTCAATTGAATTTAAAAACTTTTTAACTCATATGATTAGCATGCGTGTAGATTTAAAAATCATTATTTTCTATTCAATTAAGAAACAAAGGACATAGATAAACAAAAACCACAATAATAATAAAAAGAACAAATAAATTAATTCATCTAACCTCAGAATCCAGTTAAGAAATTACAGTGGAATCAACCCTAAAAGCTTAGCCCTCTGTGGCTTTGATGGAATACATGATAATATGATGAAGAAAAGAAAATAAAGTGAAAGGAAGAATGAAAGATGTGGTGGATGACAATATTTGCCAAAACCAGAGAGTTGCTAGGTAAGTATCCTCCTTCTGCTCCCTCAGGCCTCTTTATATAGGCTTCAATCGGACTTGGAATTTATCTGTTCGGCTTCTAAAATATTTTATCTTTATTTAATTAATTAGCAACTTAATTTTTGTCCAATTTCTAATTATGCCCCTCTTGTTTGACCATTTTTACAATTTTAACTAGATTTGACCAGTTTTGACTACTCCATTGACCAGTTGACCTATTAACCAGTTTGACTATGCAATGAGAAGTTGACACATGGCAGTGCACTTTCTCTCTCCAGAATTAGGGTTTCTGCAGATTGGAAATGCAATGACGGCTGCTACTTTGCTGTCAGCGCTGGCTCGTGGTGGTCGTTGACGGCAAGGTCCGTGAATGGCGCAGGTCTGTGTTCTTCTTCTTCTTCTCCGACAATGTGGTCTCATTTTTCGGTGACACTACAGTGGTACTTGCGCGTTGCAGCGGCTGCTCGTGCAGATTTCAGGTGAAGGTTGCGCATCCATGGCTGACGATGATGCTGCCATTGCAGATGCGTTGAAGATGCAGTCTAGTTCGTGCAGATCAGTGTTGTAGATGCAGTTCCCGATTTGCTCCGATGTGGTGCGTGATGGAGATGGTGATTCCATGGTGGTGCAATGAAAGCTTGCGAGTGCAGCGTCTTCTGGTGTGGACCGTGAAAACTGCAGTGGTTGGTGCGTTGGTGGCGCGAGGAGATCTGCACTGGTGAAGATGATAGAGAGGCGCTGCTGTGATGGAGTTGTTGTAGATGCAAGGTGTGCTCCCTGGTGCGTTGCAGGTGAAGATGCGTTCGAGCGTGGTTGCTCTCCACAGTCGCGCTGCTGCAATTGAGAAAAACTGGCGCAGATGCGAAAAGTGGTGAAGGCGGCCATGGCTGCTGCGTTGGTGGCACGGTTGACGATCCTGATGGAAGCTTCAATGGTGGCTGCCATCGAGATCCATGGTGGCTGCCGTGAGATGGCGCGAGATTGAAGGTGCAGGCGACGGCCGCTGATGGTGCTTATGGGAGAGGAGAAAATTAGGGTTAGGGTTTCATGTGTGAGATGGAGGAGATGATGACGTGGCAAGCTCTAATTGGTTAATTTGGTGAGTGGAGGATTATGACATGTGTCAGCATATGATTGGACAGATTTAGAAGGTGAGGATTGCCACAAGGCAGCATCTTAGTGAATGGAGTTTAAGTGGTAAGAGGAGTGCAACTTAGTAAAAACTGGGGGTGCAGAACAGGATTTTGTGGTCCACTTTCAGGAGGAGTGCGTAAATAAAAACAAGGGTGCATTTAGCTCTTGAATTATTCTTTTCCAAAATTTCTTGATTTTGGACTTATTTTGTAACTTTGAATATTTCAAATCCACACTTTTAATGACCGAAATTAAACTTCAGCTGCATTAACAAACGTTAGAATATCCAATAATATTTTATGCAATTAAAATCAATTTTTACGTCACTTTTACCTTACGTACTCAATAAATCCAATAATCACAAATCCTAATTAAATCAATCCTTAAGCACAAAAATTCTATTAAATCCCCAAATTTACACATTAAATGAGGGCAAAAATTTGAACTCATCAGTTGGTCCCCTCTTTATTGCATTGGGCTAATGTTAAGGCTTTGAATGGGCCTGGACCAGGCCCAAGTTCCATGTTTGTGATCCTAGAAACCCCACTGTGATTTTCTAAGTTTGGAGTTGACGACTTTTACTTGTGTGTTATTTTTTAGAGTAGGTGGCATTAGCCATTATGTATGTGTCGTTATTTTTTGCAATAACTAACCATTTATTCTTTTTATGATAAGACTAGTCGTAGGCGGTTCGGACCGAGTAGTCATCCATATCGATCATGACTGTCTAGGTATAGTACAAAGAACAAGATAAGAGAGAGAGAGGATCACACATTGATTTTTATACTGATTCACGCAATAACTGAGCTACATCCAGTTTATCGGAGCAACCTGAGCTTGATCTTGCACTATATCAAAAGAATTAATATAACCCTCAAAGATTACACTTTTGAATAAAGCAAAACACTAAGATTCTTGAATCCCATAAGAATCTTATCTCCTGCACTACAAGATCCCACTTGTAGACCTGGAATGACACAAAAGCACAAGAACAACTAAACCTAGGTAAGGCTCTCCCTAGCCAACCAAAACACGTTCTTTAATACCTCAAACAAGCAAAACTTTGCTCCAAAATTCAAAGATTTCAATCATAAGTTGCACATTGTGTAATCTATAGAGAGTTTTCTAAATTCATATCATTGTTTTTCGTGCTTAGAAATCTCAAGTGTTACCCCACTCTTTAAAAAACCAGCTAATATAGCTTGGTCATAAGTGAATTTAACAGCTTGATTTGTCCGTATAATCTGTTGATTTCACTTTAGTTAAGTGAAATCAATTGTTTGAATAACAATTTAATTGACCAAAAATAAATTCCAGCTGCATTAACAAACGTTAGAATATCCAATAATATTTTATGCAACTAAAATCAATTTTTACGCCACTTTTACCAAACTTACTCAATAAATCCAATAATCACAAATCCTAATTAAATCAATCTTTTAGCACAGAAAATTCAATTAAATCCCCAAATTTAAATATTAAATGAGGGCAAAAATTTGAACTCATCACAATTCAACTGATGCAACAGACCACAAGCTTGATCATCAATGAATCTTCATCAGTTCTTCATTAAGTCTTCATCAATCTCACATGATCACATGCATTAACTTCATCAAATCCATGCACCAAAATCACTTGTGCTAATAGTAAGCAAGTTTCGTTTAGGCTTAATTACTGAATTGGTCCCATATTTGGTTGAAAAGTTTCAAATCAATCCCACTTAGCTTTTTGTTTAAATTGAGTCGCAATTTTTGAAAAACTGACTCAATTAGATCATTTATGTTAGTACCTTACATGTGGTGTTATTGTTGGTGTCACCTATCAATTCGAGTTTTTTTTTTTTACTTTTTTTAATTCTTTTGTAAAAAATTTTGTTGCCCACATGTCAAGTCTTTTAGGGTGACACAAGGCACTATTGGTGACATGTGACACTTGGTAGAACAGTGTCACATGTTAGTGTTATTGTGTTGTACTCAATTTAGTGTTTATTATGTCTTTAAAACTTGGTATTACATATTAGTATTTAAAACTAATATATTATTAATCTATGTTTTTTTATAAAGATTAAAAATAATTAATTTAAATAAAATCTAATAATATCATTAGGGTTGGTTTAAACAAATTTAAAAATATTTTAATAAAAAACCAATTTTAAGATAAATAAAAATATATAACATTTATACAAATAATAAATAAAAATATAATAACACTACTCCATTTTTTAAAAGAAAAAAAAGTAAGTACCAAGTCAAATAAAACATATATAGGAATTGAGTTAAGTACAAGACAATGATACATAACATTAACATGGACCCTCTCACACCACAAACATATGGACAACAAAAAATTTGAAACAATAAAAAAATTTAAAAAAAAAACAAAAAAACTAGGAATAAGAATTTAATTGAGTCTAACATTTTTTGCAAATTAAAATTCAATTAAAACCAAAAGTTAAAAAAGACCAATTTAAAACTTTCCAACCAAACTTATAACCAGACAGGTAATTAAACCTTCGGATTAGTAATGGTAATCGATTAATTAAACCTTCCGATTAGCAATGGTACTTCACCTTAGCCCCACTTAAAAAGAAAAAAAAAATCTAATTGTCAAATACCAACGATGACAAGACTTGTTTCCAAGTAATTAAATAACTCGTGTATGATGCAAAAAACTGGCCAACAAGGCATGTAATTTGATTAATGATATAATCATCAGAAGTAGTCGAGAACCGAAGTTTCCAACGAAAAAAAGAAGTCAAAAGTTAAACAGAAGGACTATACGATACGTCAAGTACAGATTTATACGACTCTATTTAATTAAGCTTTTTTGTCTATATGGTTCCATCATCTTATGGCGACATCTCATCCTAAATTTGACCATGACAGAACGCTTTAGAAGATACTTCAAACTTGGTGCTACAGCAACCTTTCCAGAGCCAAGTTTTCATCACCACCAACAGCTTCCAGAATGTTCCTTACTTGAGCTTCAGGAAATCCCATCTCGACAAGTTTCTGTACCTGTACCAAATTAAAAAGAAACTGCATGTGTTACAAAATTATCATATATAAGTATTTTCATAATAGATTCACTAACAATGGATATGAAAATAATTACCTAAGTAGCTTAGATTTCATAATTTTGCACTATCTATGTCAAAAGCACACCAATATTCTCAAATAGGTTATACATGTCAATAAACAGTAAGAACACAATAAAGTGAGGTTAGATACATGAAAATATATGCTTGTGTAAAACAATATACTAAACGACCAATTTATCCAAAACAAATCTACATAATAAAGTAATACAGAATGTCCTGCATGAATGTTAAAACAATGTCACATAGTGGTCATGACATTTAAATACGCTCGATGATGTGCATCCATATTCCAAAAATCAAAAGGGGCAGCAAACTTAGTACCTTGTCTTCAATCCCACGAGTCGATGTCTTGGCAAAACTTTCAGTCCAGTAGCGGGCAGTGCTAACAAATGTCTGATAGTCTTTCAGATACTGCATTATCCATAGACAGACAAAATTACAATCACAAAAAATTATCTAGCAAAACTAAAACGTTGCATATAATCTTCAACAAATTACTGTTCTTTAGCAGTTTCACACACAGAATACAAGAAGAAGCATTTCACATAAGTAGAGACACAGCTGCACTACAGAATGAGCCATACTTGCTGTGCCACCACAGCATCTTGGGGATCATCAGGCTGAGGGGCAGAGAGAAGTGCTTGCACAGAAAGAAGTGCAGTCTTCAGGGTGAGTGCCGGGCTCCACTGGTCTTTCAAGATGTCCAGGCAAATAGCTCCACTTTGGCTGCTGATATTAGGGTGCCTTCAATGATGAATAGAGACAATAAAATCCAAAACATTAATCAACCAAAAAAACAATTTTCTGATAGTAATGCCTTAATTGTTATATTAGCATCAGAAAAGAAATAGCTCATTTTATAGAGGCTGAAAGAAAAAATAAACTCAAACATCAAAAACTTCTGAAGAAGTCAGAACTCCTGATATGGGCTAGTTGAAACCTCGAGTTTGCTGTTTTCAACAAAACTTGTGGGAAACTTATTATTCTCCAAATTTGAGAGAACACCAAAAAAAACGAGGTATATATTCTGTCAGTTTAATAATCAATGAGAGAACTCCGTTTATGTATCATAGCCGGCCCCAAGCCCAGGTAAGGGAGGAGGGTTGTGTTAGACCTTCGGCAGCCAACACATTAAACTTGTCAATTTACCTAACATAAGAACATGAATCACTCACAACAGAAACTAAGCTGATATACAGACGATGAAATACAGAACTCAGCGAATCAAAAGATCGAGAGACAAAAAGTGTCGCACTATCACACTCTATCCTATGAAGAGAATCAGCCTATTGAGCTTCTCTAGCGAGTTAAAATGAACCTCAAGCAGCATCAATGACAAAATCGAATCAGGAAAAACCCTGGCAAAATACCAAACTACAATTATCTATGTCATCCATGAATATATGACAACACATAGGTCTAGGAAAAAGATCACCTTCCAATCCAAACCCAAAGCACATTCTTGTATTACATTACAAACTATCAGAAGACACACACACACACAAAAGAGTTAACAATATCAGCTGCTTTAAGGACTCCATGTTCCACTCACACGCATCAAATTTCAGCCCAAAACAGAAGGATTTTTTAAAGAAAGGAAACTGAACAGTAAATAACAATTTATTTTCGTACTGAACTACGGTTTTTAACTGCATCACTCTATTGCATTAAAATTGTCAATATGTCCCAAACAACAAAGTGTAAACTTTCCAAACTAAACCAAAACACACTTTGTCCCGTTTCCCATACCCACGGATGGTTGCATAAATGAAAACAAAAAATTTAACAATATCAGTTTGGCAAAGGACTCCATGCTCCTTACGGATCAAATTTTGCGAAAAAAAGAAGAAAGAAAACAGAACAGTAAATAACAATTCATTATCGTACCAAACTTTGGTCTTGAACTGCATCTTGGGGGGTTCAAACGGGTATCCCTCTGCAACAAAAGCAACGAAACATAATAAAAACGTGAAGCCGAAGAAGGAGCCAAACAATTGAGGGGAAATGAAACCCTAACGCGAGGGAGAAAAAATAATTAAGGGTAATGAAAGAAACAGGCAAAGGGAATAAGAACTTATTCTACCTGGCAATGTGATATCAATCTGAAAAGTGCCTCCATCGTAGGGAGTTCCAATAGGACCCGGAATGGTGCCGATTAACTGAACAAGATCATCGCTTTTCTGACTCACTTTGATGCCCGATCCCTCTGAGTCCTTGCTGCATTCCACCAGCTCCTTCTGCACGCGCGCAAAGTCTATCATCTTTACTCTGTCAACACCAATAACAAAACCCTAGATAGTGAGTCACAGACGGGGAGAACCCAGAAAACACCTCTTATAATAGTAGAAAACAAAAATGAACGAAAAGCAGAAGTGTACAGAAGAAGCGTAGAGAACAAAGGTTATGTGGCGTTTTCACTTGCGAGGGAATGAGTGAATGATATATTCTTTCTCTCTGTTTTCTTTAATATATACTATATTGTTTTCAGCCGTTACGGAAAACCTCGTTACAATTTCCTTTGGCCGTGCCGGACTGGTGCTGAGTGACGCGTATTCTCGCAATCTGGTTTGTTTTTTGAGTTTTATTATTATCAAAAAAACACGACGCCACTCTGAAATTTGTTACCGAACCAACTCTTTGATTCGAACGCCCCGTGAAGTTCCATGGAATTTCTGTTCAACACAGCGCCAAATAATTTCCTAACTAAAACTTTTATTTCCATCTGATTAAAAATAATTATTTATTCAGCCATTCTCCAACCAAATAAATCATGAGATATAAGGCAATTATAAAGAATTCGTAAAAAAGAATTCGTCGAGTAACCTTGTTTAAACACTTACCTTGGCTTTGGACGAAACATTCTAATAATATTGAGAAATTGAAATGCATTGTATTTGAATTGTTTGTAATTAAATTTCTTTCATTTTCTAAATAACTTGTTTGGATAAAGAAATTAAAATACATGATATTTCAGTTTCTTGTTTAGATAAAATAATTAAATTTCTTGTGAGATAAAATTTCATTTTAACAATATTTATTTTAGGCGTAATTATGTTTTGAGTTCATGATAAATTTGAAAACGGACTAGACAACCCAAATGGGTCGGGCCGACCAGACGACTCAGCCCGGCCGGGAAACCCAAACGAGCTAGGTTGGGTCGGCTCGATGATCCAGAAAAACTTGATCAGCCTGATGGCCCATACGGGCCGGTCATGGCTGTCAAGTTGGTCGACTCAGCCCGACCCAACCCATCTAGGTTGTTGGCCCGACTTGGCCCCACTAGGTCGTCGGGCGCGTCCGACCCATATGGGTTGTTAGGCCCGTTTGTTTCATCGGGCACACCTAGGAAGTTTGTGTAAATGAGCCGACCCGACCTAGCAAGGTCGTCAGGTAGGTTAGTATCACCCGGATCGTCGAACCGGTCAGGCTCGTCTAGGTCGTCAGGCTGGTCAAGCCTGACTAGGTCATCAGGTTGATCAGGCTTGTTGGGTCAATAGGTCGGTTGGGTCGTTGGGCTCGTTGATCTGGCTTGGTTGTTAGGTCGGTTCGGCCTGTCTCTGTCTTCGAGCCCACCTGACCCATTTTGGTTGTCCCATTTGGGTCATCAGGCCCGCCTGACCCGTTTATGTCGTCAGGCTAGCCTGGTTTGTTTGGGTCGTCAGGCTAGCCTGGATTGTTTGGGTCGTCAGGCTTGACCAACTTTTTTGAGTTGTCAAGTCCGCCTGACCCGTATGTATCTTCTTTTGTGTTTTGTTGTTTTCATATCACGGCCTTTGTGTATTATTTCTCTTTTAGTTGCTATTTTTGTTCATTTGGCTCAGGGGGGAAAATGCTTTAGCGCAATCCCATCTTTAGCATTTAATTGTAATAGTTTAATCGTGTTTAGTGTGAGGTTCAAGGGGTTCCAAAGGCTACTTGTATCTTCACTTAGGCTTTCATTTTTTTCGTCTAGTTTATGTTTTCAGTTTTTAAGTTTTCAGTCTTTATGTTTTCAGTTTTTATGCTTTGTTTTTCAATGTCCAGGTTCTGTTTTGTGTGAATTGTATGTTTAGCTTTCTGTTTTAGGTCACTGTGATATCTAAGTGCAAGTTCTTTTAACACCTAGTTGACCTTCTTTTGGTCTTTAAGTTTTCACTCTATTCACACACTTTGTCCAATTGTTTTCACACAATCTGTTTTCATTTGTATTTTTATTAAGAATTTTTTGTGAAAGCATTCTTGAGATCTTTGGCTAGGAAAGGCTTGGTTCCTAAGCTTGTCCATGTGACTCACCTCCCTTTCTTGGGAGTATCTTTAGAAATCTTTTCCATTATTTTCTCTTTTGATATTCATCAACTTCTTTTTGAAAAAAAAAATTGTTTTGCTAAAAGTGTTTCAAAATGAGTTTTTCTTCTTCTAGCCGTATGCATGTAGATAGGCATAATAATGTGCCTTTAGATATGCATAGTAGTCATGAGTTGCATCATACCATTCATAGTGACATTCCATTCTTTGGGGAAGATATAGGACCAATATCATTTAGAGATTGAATGTGGGTTACTGAGAAATTGGCGCAACCAATGTTTAGTAAATATAGTCACATAGCTATTCTTAGGCATGTTACATCTAGGTTTGTAGGACGTGCATATGAGTGGTGGCAAGAAAGGCAATATAATGTGAAAAAGGGGAGAAAATCATGCATCAATACATTTTATGAATTAAAAACATGCATGTGGAAACATTTCATTCCCCCTTCATTTAGGATCACTAAAGAGCAACAAGCTAGAATGGAAGACTTCATTGACATTGGGGATGCACTCATCCAAAACATTGCTAAGTTTTCTAGACTAGAAAAAGATTTTAAGCAAAATTTAGACTTGCTCTTAAGTGAACAAAGAAAAAGAGAGAAATACAAGAGAGAGCAAGCTAAACATTAAAAGCTTCGAGAGATTGAAAAGAAGAGACAAAAAGAAAAGCTTGAGATGCTTTGTGCTCAAAGAGAACAAGAAGAAAAAGAGATAAAAGAGAGGAAGCAAATAGATGAGAAAGAAAAGGCTAAAGAGGAGAGTCTAGGAAAGTCAAAGAAGAGAATGAGATAAAAGAGTTTGAGGAAAGAGAGAAAATAAAACAAGAGAGTGAGCTTGAAAAACCATCACAAGGGGTAGAGTTAAAGATCCTTTCACAAGCAAAAAGGGAACTCATTGTTAAGGAGTTGGTGTTCAATCCTTCACCAATCCCTTTCATTAAGTTTCAATTTTCAATGGGAGTTTTCCCATCTTTAAACTCTATTCACTTTATCATTAAATCTTCCAAGTTGTTTTTCTCTCAAAAATTTTGTTTCCCACCTCATTTCCTTATTTCATACTCCTCAACATCTTGTGTAAAAACACACTTTGACTCTATAATTCTTTTCAAGTATCATCTTCGTCAAAGTGTAAGCCATTGTTTTTGTGAAGTGGGCATCAAACCAACTTTTTCAATATTTATCAACCCACTTTCACACATTTCTTGAAGGATTGACCCTATACCACACCGAGCCAATTTAACCAAGTAATAATAATAATAAACGATCACCATACCTACACGCAAAATCCTTCAAGTAACGGCCTGGGCTGACCTAAGCCTAACCGGCCTGAATCGGTAACATAAGACGCTAAAAGGAATAACTCGCCTAGGACAGCATATGAGCAATAGCTGCACAAGCCGCCAAAGGGAGTAGTCGGTTTATGCCGACCACCTTAAGATACTCAGTGAAATCAAAGCCCCCCTTATATCCAGTGAGCCCCCAATAGTCGAGACTAAGGGCCTAGGTCAAGGCCTAGGCCCACCTATCGCCCAAACCAGGTCCCAACCCATGCAATGGGCAAACATAATTAATAATCTATAAATACACATGGACCCCACGAATTAAAGGTGATAAAGGCGTGACCACCTCCTTAGAAGCTCCCTCAAGAAGGATCACTAGAAGCATGTCTAGAGTGGAGTCTTCTATTCCATCACCTTTATCTTTGTTTTGCATTACTTTAGTTTGAATTCCCTAAGTTGGTTTCTAGTTGACTTATTTTGGTTGACTTATTGACTTTGATCCAAAGTTGACCTTTGACCAAGATTAGATTAACTTAAACCAACATGCTAATCCTTGTTTGTCTTGTTTTGTAGGTAATTAAGAGAAAGTAGAGCATGGC
>Ga0214543_1006142_pt1 | contig 21576 bp, 15 predicted proteins | sample CNSS2metaG_FD_160094 | JGI IMG/M metagenome (GOLD analysis project Ga0214543, IMG submission 160094) | Root nodule microbial communities from cowpea collected in UCLA plant growth center, Los Angeles, California, USA - CNSS2 | ecosystem: Host-associated > Plants > Roots > Nodule | place: USA... | reverse complement strand
ATTCATTAGAATTTAAAAGATTGAAGTAAACAAACATTTAAAATATATTTTAATTTGAATATTTGTTTTCCTTTTATATTTTAAAAAAATATTTTTAAATTTTATCAACTAGGTTTCATTAATGTTTACAAATTTAATAAATGTGTTGGTTCTCATGAAATTTTATTTGGTATTATAATCTAAAATGTAAACAACTATAATTTATTTTAAACTTTTATTATGATTATTATTTGTTCTTTGTATCATTTTGATCAAATGATGTATTATAACTTTCATTAGTGTATAAAAAAGATATTTATTAGAATTTGAAAGATTGAAATAAACAAACATTTAAAATATATTTTAATTTGAATATTTGTTTTCCTTTTATATTTTTTAAAAAATATTTTTAAATTTTATCAACTATGCTTCATTAATATTTGCAAATTTAATAATTGTGTTGGTTCTCATGAAATTTTATTTGGTATTATTATCTAAAATGTAAAATTTATTTTAAACTTTTATTATGATTAGTATTTGTTCTTTGTATCATTTGATCAAATGATGTATTATAACTTTTATTAGTGTATAAAAAAGAGATTCATTAGAATTTAAAAAATTGAAGTAAACAAACATTTAAAATATATTTTAATTTGAATATTTGTTTTCCTTTTATGTGTTTTAAAAAATATTTTTAAATTTTATCAATTGTGTTTCATTAATATTTGCAAATTTAATAATTATTTTGGTTCTCATGAAATTTTATTATAATCTAAAATGTAAACAATTATAATTTATTTTAAAGTATTTGATATCGAAGAAACAACCATTCTTCTAATATTGAATATTTGATAATATTATTTTTCCTTTACCATAATTTTTTTATTATTTTATAAAAATTAATTAAAATTAATATTGAAGTAGTAAGAAGATGGGTATGGGTATGGGTACGAGATTATACCCGTTATCCCGTGGGGATGGGGATGAGACAAAAGTTTGATACCCGTTAAGTTTGGGTATGGGGATGGGGATACATTTTTTTTACGGGGATGGGTATAGGATAGCAAAACTCGTGCCCGCCCCGCCCCGCCCTGTTGTCATCCCTATCCATTCCTTTAACCAACATTCATAATATTTTCTACGGAAATATGTATCTAATCTCATTTATATTTAGAATCTAATTTTTTATATTTTAGAGTCTCATTCAGGATAAGTAAAAGAAAATTTATCTTTTAAAGTTAAATTTTAGATTCTAAAGTAAAGCAAGTTCGTGGTAGGAATATAAGCTTGGTCAAAATGTTATGAGATTTCACATTAGTAAGCCAATTTCCGAAGACCAAATGTTTTACTGTTAGAAACAATTGTAGTACTCCGTATCTCCATAGAATTTCCCTCTTCACTTTATTTTTCTCTCCCTCTCACTTCTCTACAAGCTTTTGCATCTATATCTTATCTCTTTCAGAATCCGATAGTTGCGGAACCAAAAGACATTTTTATTTTATCATATTTTCAAACAAAAGTAAGTATCTATTTACCCTAATAATTTTTTGTTCACTTTTTTCTTGTGATCTTGTAATCAATATTAACTAATGGAAAAAATATCCTCTTGAATTGATTTATCATATACTGAAATTATGTTTTGTTTTAATACTTTGCTTTATGTTTATAAATATTTGGTTTATTATTTAGATTTTGAAATTTTCTTTGTAAACAAGTATTACATTAAGGAAAATTATTTATGTTTTTCATATAACTATAGACATATGACATCAGTGGCGGATCATAAGAAAATATATTGGGGTTACCAATGATGTGAAGGTGACTTGTTCCTAGATTTTAGTTTTTATTCAAGAAGTGTAGTTTAGTTGAAAACTATTTAAATATTTGCAATTGATTACAGCTGATTTTTGTTTGATAAAAGTGATTATTTTAAAATACTTTGAATAATATTTAAAGATTAAATTCAAATAAATAGTTATAACAAATTGAGAGATTAAAAGTATATTTTAAATATTTAATCATTTCAATTTGTATAATTAAATTTTCTCTACTTTTATACCACATTATTTACTGCATTTCAAATTTTGTATTATATAAAATTTTCCGTATTTTTATTACATTATTTGTCGCACTTGTCAAATAGTTCATTGAATAATTTGTATAATATTAATTATTTTTTCCTAATTTTCTGTTTCTTAATTTAGAAATGTTTTTTTATAATATAATATGTTTGTTTAAATAGATTAAGCATAATTTATTATCTTCTAAAGATATAGATAAAAAAAACATGATTCATTGAATGTTTTATTAATTATTGTTGGGTAATTAATGAATTAAGTATAATATGTGTTTAATTTGTCAGTAGTTAATAAATATATTTATGAAAAAAATATTGCTAATAATTAATTTGAAACAGTTTTCACTCTTATAATTTTTTTTCAAAAATTTATACTTTTTTCTATATTAATTGTATGTTTATTTTTTAAGTAAATTTTTTTAATTATATATATTTTTAAATTCTTCAAATTATATGTATATTTTTAAATTAAGTAGTAGTATATTAAAAATTAATAAAAATTAAATTAGGTATTTTTTATTTCTTTTATAAAGTACAAAATTTAATAATAAATAATAAAAAATCAAATATGATAAAGAAAAACATTTTATCAAGATACTCTTTTTATTTTCTCTTATTGTTTTTAATTTTTCATATGTTGTACTCGCTTCTCATGCTTACATGTTTCCTTTTGTTAACATAGAAGAAGAAAAAAAATATGATAAGCATAAATTCATTATTTCTATCCTCATTTTTCATATCTTCTCTTCTAGTCTTAAAGAACAAAAGATAATTTGTTTCACTTGATAGTGAAATATATTTTAATATTTAGCATTAATTTTTATCTCATCACAATTTTGTATATTCATTTTCTAAAAATATAAAAAAAGTAATGTATGATGTGATTTTTTATAACCGATTTTTAATTGTGACTTGATTATTATAGTTTTTTTTAGTAATTATGTCTCTCAATTTTTTATTTTAGATTATAATAAATTATTTTTAGTCTTAAACTTCCTTTTTAAATAGGTATATTAATGAGAAAGAAAAGAACAAATTCATTTTTAAAGTGATTAAAGAGAAAATTCTTGTGAAGATGAAAATAGAATAATATGTTCCTCGCATAACAAACAATGAGATGAAAGCTTTAGAAGACTTTTGAATCAATCTATGCACATTAAAAAGATGAAAGATGAATATTTTACAAGTAATATGATTATTTACATTAAAAAAAATAGCTGAAAAATTTAGTTGTGATTCAATTATTGATGAGTTAAAAAATATAAAAAAATGATGGACAATCATTTAGATATGTGTAATTTCTTTTATAGTTGTAGCTATACTAAATTATGTATTTATTTTTATTGAATAAATGATAATAATTAAATGTACAAATTTTAAATATATTATTTTGACTCCTCCACCAATTTTAGTCAAGATCTACATTATTTATACTTACATCACAATCTAACATACTTTTAGACATAAACACATATATAAGTTGATATAAATACAACTCTACAAGAAAATATCTAATTAATGACCAATTTTAATGATAAAAAATAATTAATTACTATACTGACCAATTTATATATCAATTTATAAATTAAAAATTATTTCTAAATTGGTTTCTAAATAATTAATTGGTCACTAGTTATCGATGTATTTTAAAATACATTATGTATTATATAGGTAGTTCTGCTTTTAAGTGTGTAACTACAGGGAAAAAATATAAAGGTACTTAAAGGTAAAAAAAAAAAAATTGAATGTATGGAGGAGAACGAAAGTCTAATCAATAGTGGAGGTTATCCGAAAAGATAATAAGTCCTTAAAAACATACATATTTAAATAAACAATAATTATTCCTTGTAATATGTTTTTATCCGTCATAAAATTAACATCAAATACTATCTTTCGAAATTTGAATTATTCTCGGTTCAAATTATATGATAAGTGATAAATGACATCTGAATAATACTCAAATGACCTTTAGCTAGAAGAGAAATTATGCATTACAATAGAAAAAAATAGAATAAAAATATTGTATGTTTAGTCAATTTAAAGCTAAAGTTAAGTAATGGACTGAATTCAAATATATAAAGATCACATGTTTGGCTTTTAGATAGATTTGGATGACTACTTGACAACAAATAATGTGTATTGTATTGCATATGATAAAGATAGCATACACGTTACAGGTGAGTCTATTTATGCATGTACACTCATTGGAGAAGTCTTACAACAATACAATACAAAAAATTTAACTCTTTCCTTTGTTGCCTTGCATGCTTTATAGGTATGGTGCTGCATTTCCCACTGGATACACAACAATTGGCTATTTTTCTTTGAATTACTTTTTGTCGTCATCATCATCATCCTTAGAGAACCCTATAGTGGTGGTGGAGCTTCTATGAGAAAAAGTTGTGAGACCCCTTTCAACCATATACACTTTTTATCATACATTATTAGTTAGGTCCACTTATGCATGTGATATTGTAAGGAGTATAAGAATATTATAAACATGTGTCACTCATTACCCAGTATGATATGGTGCATTTTCCCACAAAAATTGTCTACATTTGATGTGCTTGACATGCATAGATATCTTATTAGGATGTAAGAAACTCATTTACTTGAATAATAAGGAGTTTATAAGTTTATAAGTTGATAAAGTTATATATAGTTTAATTATGTGTTACTTTATGGGGTGCAATTATTTTGGTAGATAAAAAGATGCCAAAAAGTGATATAATAAAAAACAAGAGAAATCTATGTACATTTTTGTGCATGTCATGTGTTGATTGGAATATGAAAGTGGCAGTGTACCCCACCCCACACCTTGGATCCACTGCACAAACATAACAGATACAATCTTTTCTTTCTCTTATCAGCACCTGGAGATGGGAGTGAATCCCAATACATTCACATGCATAAGTGGGGTCTAAAACCCAACACTGTTTCTCTTCTTCTCATTCTAGTACATTTCTTTTTTCTTTCAAATAATACACAACCCCTAACATCTCCATCCATATAATCATCACAAACATATTAGGTCAAATAATTAATTAAATTTTAAATGATTAATTCTTAATCAACTTAAAGAATGTATAACCAACACAAAAATATTTGTAGTTAATTTTTTTGAAAGTAATTTGTTTGGTTTTAATAATGGAATGTTCTTATATTTCAATTTTTTCATTACATAAAAAGATTATAATTTTATTTTAAGACAAACACACTAAAGATTTTCAGATTTATATCATCCATATTAAATTTCATCTAATTTGAGTCTTTCAAGTATTTTTTTTATATTCATAGTTTTATTAAGTTAATGAAAGTGAAATTCTGGATAAAAAAAATCCAGACATATCTAGAATAAATGGTAAATTTTGATAGTGTGAAGATTATTATAATTCTTGCAAAAATAGAATACAGTTTTAAAAAAAATAAAATTGTAACTTAATTATACATAATAAGGTAAACGGTTGATTAAAAAAATAAATATTGATATATTTTATTTTCAATACAATAAAAAAATATACATTTTTAATAGAAATACTTTGATTCCATTAATTTTATTTAAACTCTATCTACTGTTGAAGTAATTGAACATGTATTCCTCTTTTTTAGAATGCAATCACCTGCCTTGCTTGAAAGTCAATTGTATATTTAAACTTCTAATAAATACATGTCACAATTGCCAAAGACCAAACACTAGCAAGAGTTGAATCCAAGGAAACATGTCCTCTGATCTTAAAGTTGTTGTACTAAGATTATAATTTTTGTATTGTACTAAAAAAGAAATGTAACATTAATTCACATGCCTAGTACAATTCTAGCATAATGATATTATTACAAAAAAAAATACTTTTAAAATAATTATTTTTTACATTAGTTATAGATTTGAGGCATATTATACTGCTATAAAAAAGAATCATCAATCAGTAATCACTTATAGAAAGACAAGAAGTAATTATTGTGTAAATTAGAGTTCAATTTATTATTCGTTATTAATTATCAAAGTTTTAGTTATTAGTATTATTGAATTTTAAATTTGTCTCTAATTTTAAAATAGAGATTAGTAATGTATAATAACATTTTTTTATTACAAAAATAAATAAATTTACACTACGAGTATCATTTTGTTGTTAGAAAGTTAACACATGAAAATAATTGGCTCTCTACATATTGGGGTGATCATTTTGTTCAGTAAATTAAATTTTGTGTTTTTTTTTTTTTTTCTGGATGACTATTTATTCATCAATCGAAATTAATTCAATAAAATTCAACATTTTTTGAATAATAAAATGATAATAAATTATTACATTATAAAACTAAATGAAAGATGATGACACAAATCTTTAAAATGTAAAATAATAATAACTCCATTTTGGTTTAATTGACTTAATATTTTTATATCTATGGTTCAGTGAATTTTATATGTATCTATAACTGTTACTTGGAGTAGTGTATCCTAAATGTTAACTTTAACTGATATTAGACTGTTATGTTCATACTTTTTTGAATAAACTTGACTAGTTTATGTAATCTCTTGTAGATGAGTCACACACCTAGTGCATAACATTATGTCATAAAGATATAAAAATGTAGGTTGATTTAAGATATAATAATATTTTAGTAAATTATGAATTGATTGCCTAAATCTTATTGATATTGTGGAGTCCCCATAAAATATTAAAGTGGGCTAAGAAAACTAAAAAGAAATTGCTTATGGGAAAGATGCTCTTAGTATTAATAGTTTTATGTTTATCTGAGTTTCAGTCTTATCTTTTATAGATCCAGGGGAACAAACAATTATTAAATATATATTCTAATAATCTCAAATATCCTTCAGCTTGTTAATTTATTATACCATTGTTGATTTAAAAATGCATTATTCCAAAATTAATTAAGTTTTTGGAACATTACTAGCATTGTTTTGTAGATTCTGACATGTTGATATCTTTTTCAAGAAAATTCATGCTTCAGATTTTAACTTGATAGATGATTAGAAAAAGAAAAACTGAGAAAACAAGAAGGGGTGTAAGAGCAAGAAGAAGAAGGGGTTGGAAATTGTAATATTTCCATGAAATTCATGAGCATGCAAATTGCATTGTTTCATTACAGTTTAGGAGTGACATAATTAACATATCCACTTCTTGCATGCACATCGTTTTATTTGGAAAGATGAAAATACAAGAACACAAAGACATGTTGAGAAGCCATTCCAGAAGGCTAATTCAGATCCTGAAGTGATCAATTTGGATGTTCTCCACATCACGCTTCTTGAAATCACTTCGGTTCCTGTTAGCAAAGAACTTGCCATAGTTGTATTCTCTGAACTTTGCTGGAGTTTCCTCACTAACAAGCTCTTCAACAGGTTTCACATTCACATGGTGAGATGGGAAAAAGAAGAACGGAACTGAGAACCTTTCCTTGGTTGTGTTCACCACCACCCTGTGTTCCACACTCTCATACTTGTCATTGCTCCAAACCTGTGTCAAATCCGATAAAAGATGAGGTTGAACACAAATTACAAATTGATGATGAAAGATAAAGCATGTAAGAATAAGATACCTGAACTATGTCTCCAACATTGATGATGTATGCATTTGGGAAGGGCCTAACAGGAATCCATTCTCCATCTGATTTTCTCTTCACCTGCAAGCCTCCAACCTCATCTTGTGCAAGAACAGTGAAAGCACTGGAATCCTTGTGGCGACCAACACCAAGTGCCAGATGAGGAAAAGGGCATGGAGGATAGTAATTGAGTCTCACCATGCTGAGTTGGTTCTTGAAGCAGCCATGGAATTTGTCACCAGCCAAACCTAAGCTTGATAAGATCCACCCCAACAACTTGTATGATAGCTTTTCCACTTCTCTAGCATACTCCTCCATTATTTTCCTGATCAAACACAGAATCATCATGATTGTTACCATTTTCTTCTTTTGATCAACACATCAGAGAAAAAGAAAAGAAGAAAAAAAGAGTACCTGAAATGGGGAGAGTGCTGGGGCCACTGGTTGGTGAGTGTTCTGAGATCCTTGTCATCTGGTTCATAAGAGGATGGAACCTGTGCATTGTCTTCCACAAGGTAATCAAAGACCTCTTTCCAGTCTCTGACATTCTTGGTGTGTTCTCCATCATGGTACCCCATTGAATTAACCTCATCTCTCTTCACTTTTCTTTTCTCCTCCAACTCCAACCCAAAGAACTTTTTGGCCTCAATCTCAACCTCTCTGCATAACTCAGAGGAAACCCCATGATTAACTATTTGAAAGAACCCCCACTCCTCACAGGCCTTCCCAATATCTGATATTATCGATGATTCATCTCTGCTTTCTGAGAGATCAATCACCGGAATCTCATTCACTTCCACCACCTTTGGTGTGGGACGGTGTTCTGTGGATTGTATGAAAGCGGGATCAAGATCAATGTTTCCCATCACTCTGCTCTTTCTCTCTTTGATGATCCTTTTCTCATCAAACACACCCAATATATATAGATGGGGCCATGTCACTAACCATGGAGTTAGTCCATTTGTTAGAAAAAAACACAAATTTGATTTTGCTTGCTTTTTGGTGTAGTCTACAAAATACAATGAATGTGGACATATGTTTTGTAGCATTCAATTAGAGGATGTGGACAACATTATATGATCTGGGAAACAGTAATTGCAATAAAATAATTCATTAAACAGCTTCCTCTTTGTTTGTTTCTTTTTATCATGTTTGTTTATTTGAAAAAAGAAAAACTAGTTTCCTTCATCTCTGTATTTTAGAATTATAATAACATATTTTCCTATTATACTTGGACCTAATAATTATTTTTAACAATTTAAATATATATTTATCTTACTAAATTAGTAAAATAGAAATTGTGCAACTATTTTATTGAACTAAACTAATTTTATTCTTGTATCATTTTTTTTATATGTATGTTATATGTTTAAGAATTTTCTTATGTTCCTGAATGATTTTTCATAAAAGTAATGACATTAGTTTCTATTAATAAGAATAATATTTCGATTCAGCTCACACATCCTTTAAAATAAATAAAAATATATTTATTTAAGAAACTCGTGCATCACAATAAAGTATTTTTTTATTGTCACTCAACCAACTTTTATTGCTGTGATGGAATAAAACGTATGCACCCTTTTCTTTTTCTCTATTAACGTTGCAAATTTAAAAGATTTAATAAGAATAAGTCAAAAAATAAGATAAAAAAACTGACAAATCAAATTACATGATCTTATCTTATAGTGTGTACATTAACAATAGAGGACAGTTGCTGAAACATTATCCGTTTGTAACGTAAACAACAAATATGTCTGAAAACAGAGGAGAGGGACCAGTTTATCTTCTTGACTAATTATTTTTTCTTTAGTTTTACATCATCTATAAGTTATGTCTAAAATAGTTTAAATAGTTGTGAGTTTAAATACTTCTTACTCTTAGAACATCTTTTAAAAATAAAATTATAATCAAACTTATACTTCAAAATAAGAATATATTTAAAAGATTAATTGTTGAAGATTAAATTTAAATAAATAATTATATCAAATTGAAAGATTGAAAGTATACTTTAAATATTTAATCACTCAATTTGTATAGTTAGTTTTTCTCTATTTTTATACCACATTATCTGCATTACAAAATTTGATAAATACTACATTAGCAAAATAATTTGTATTATATAAATTTTTTCATATTTTTTATCACATTATTTGTCGCACTTGTAAAGTAATTCATTGAATAAATTGTATAATATTAATTTTTTTTCCTAATTTTATGTTTCTTAGTTTAGAAATGTTTTTTTATAATAATATATAATATTATATGTTTGTTTATATAGCTTCAGCATAAATTGATTATCTTGTAAAGATACAGAGATAAATCATGATGCATTGAATATTTTATTAATTTATGTTGGATAATTAATGAATTAAGTATAACATGTGTTTACTTTTAGAATAATAAAAATATAATTTAATAATTTTGTTTTAACTTCATGACAATAACGCAACGAGTGTTTAATTTGTCAGTGGTTAATAAATATATTTATTAAAAATGTATTGCTAATAATTAATTTGAAACATTTTTACTCTTATTAGTTTTTTTTTTAAATTATATTTTTTTCTATATTAATTGTATATTTATTTTTTAAGTAATATTAACTTAGCTTGCACATATTTATTTTTTGTAATGTACATATCGTATAGTGATAGAAATGAATTTTATATATTTTGGTTTCAAATATTAAAACAATATTTTAATTTCTATGTAAAATTATTAAAAATAATAAAATTAAATTGTTATCGGTGTGAACTTTAAATTTAATTTAATTTTTATACCATTTTCTTATGGTATTTTTTAAGATCACATTACAATTTATTTACAATTTATTGCATTAAAATTGTATCGTATAAAAGTGTATCAGGCTTATTGTGATCTTTTTTAGACTTTTGTTTAGAGAAATAGTTGCATAATATTGTACTGTTGCATGAAAGCCAAGAAAAGAATATGTTAAAGAATTTGAAATGGACCCACAATGTGACTGAATAAGGTTTTCATGAACAGACAAATAAAACAGTGAAACTATTGAGTATATAAAATTGAGTAAATTATAGGATTTGATTGCAAAGATATTGCTCTGTGTTTCATCTTCACTTTCATCATTTCACTTATCATTTTAATTTTAATGTCTGCTGATCTCAATTGTTCCTACCAGATCCTTTCTTTTGTTAAGACTAAGAATCATGTTTGCAACATTTTGAGAGAAATTGTATTACTTTTTTCTTCGAATGAGAAGATGAAGAGTTAAATTACTAAGATCTGAATTGCAAATCATCGTTCATGCAATTTTTTTTTTTTCCTTCTTTTACGAATCCATGGGACCACACCAAATATATATTAAATGAGATAATATTTAGAAGAAGATATACATAATTTAATTTAATGCTATTAAATGTTTTGAAACAAAAACTAATTTTTCAAAATAAATATAAGTTCATATTGAATTGGTCATTTAATTTCATATTACAAAATTGAATTTACCTCACTAGTATTTAATGAAGGCTTAAATAATTGAAATTATTTTTTATTTATAATCATTATTATTAATTTTTGTGTGGCTTTATTATTAAGTAATATTTTAGCGATTTATTTTTATGTGTATTTCAAAGTTGTTATATATATATATATATATATATATATATATATATATATATATATATATAAAAAAAATTATTGTAATAAAATATTAGTATAATTTTTTTTTCGTACACAACTTTTTTTCTAATATATTATATTAAATATATGTCTAAATTATGTAATGTTATTATAAGGGTTATAGGAAAATAAATTAATAAATATGTTTGAGAAGAGAATGAACAATTTAAAATCAACAGTAATAAACAAAATCTTCTTTCTATCTGATTTTAACAACGTTCCTTATCTTTTTCTATTATCTCTTTAATAATTTCAATAATTTTAAAATAATATATATATATATATATATATATTTGTAATTAAAATAATATATTTATATATTAAATTAAAAAAATTTCGAATGTAATTAATGTTGTAAACATTGAATAAAAATAAAAGTTGTTACAGAAATAATGAATTATTGGGAAGTGAAATAAGAATAGCATGGAAAATATAAATGATGCAGTCGAATACAGAGCAGACTCAGACGCTCTCATTGCAGGCTGCCACACACTATTCCATGCACCTTGAAATTTGTATTATTAGAAAAAGTAAAAGAGATAAATGTCAACGCGGAAAGAATAATTATTTAATTTAATAAAATACATAAAAATAAGGAAAAAATTATTTATAAAATTATTTAATTGTAAAATGATACTATTATTTATTAATATTAATTTATTTATTTATTTATATATTTATTTTTTATTATTTTTTATTATCAATATTACTTTTATTAATGAAATGCACATGTATGTTTATCTTTTTTATAATAATAAGTTAAATTATAATTAAAAATTAATTATTATCATAACTTTTAACTGAAAGATATTACTAAACTTTATAATGTAGACATAGAAAAATTGTGTAAAAAGAGTCAGAAAAGTGAATTTTTAATAAAATATTTTTTAAAATAGTTATAAAATATTTTGATTTGTATTATGTGTTATCTATGTATATACTAAATATAGTTATCTGTAGTTTTTAATTTCTAATCACCGAAATAATAATGAGGCAATTGTAGTATACATTGATTGAATTTAGCAAGTAATTACATTTAAAGGATGTAATAAAATTGACAACAAAAAAGCTAACTATTTTTTAACATTGATTGCCAATATATATATATATATATATATATATATATATATATATATATATATATATATATATGATGAAGGCTTGTGTGTCAATATTAATTGTATTGGTGGTGTTTGACCGTCAAACGATAGCTACAAAACCAGTAGATAATTGAAGTGTGTAGTGCTTGGCGATAAGGGTTTTCCCACCATACGATACTTGTAGAAACAATAGCACCAGAGGCGCTTGGTGGAAGCCTTTGCGCTTGGCGACTCGTATGGAGCGCAAGCGATTTTTTTTTATGAAGCAGGTGTTTTGCTTCCGTTGGATGTGCGTGGTCTACGAGACTTTGGGCGATATCTCAAGGGTCAGATGCTAGAGTATTCCTGGAGTTGTGGCTCAGGATGGAGGGTAATACGAGCATTCTTTGAGTTGTGGTTCGGAATAGCGAGTGTTACCGCATGTGTTCTACAAGTGGTGGCTTGTAGGTTGGACAACAACGATAGCTTGAGATTATCAACCAAAGACGTAGAACATGGATTACATGGTGGTGACCATGTGTGATGAGACCAAAGGATGGAGTTCCTTTAATATGTATGTTTTGGTTATATAAATTGATGCATATGTTTATATTCCTTTAGCTCACTCTATCTGCGTGTGTTTGACGATGATCGTGTACGTAGTACACGGGAGCAGATGATGTTGCAGGTAGTACTGGTGGAGCGTAGAGCCGGAGCGTGGGCTAGTTGGAAAACTTTATGGCAACATTTTATCATTTTTATGAGTTTTAAGGATTTTCTTGTAATTATTTGAATTACATAACTTGGCTTTATAATGAGACTGAGTTGATAATGTATTATGTTTAATAAATATTTGGATTGGATTTGGTTTTATCAGTGTAATAAAGTTTTAAATTCCCGCGGTGTTTGGGAAACGATTTAAAATAAATGAAGTATTATTATTATGTTTTTGTTTTATTATTTAAATTCGTAATATCCAGACGAGATGTTACAATCTGAGGCTTTATACTTGTTGTAAATACTATTTGGAACAAGTCTTGTATGTAAGAGATTGCTATTTAAGTTGAATTTACGAATTCTGCATTCTGCATAAATCTCCAGTATTTTAGCCAACTGATTTGTCTTTTTAATCGACTGTTTCATAGCATCAAGAACAATTTAGTTTGCTGTTTTATATTTTAATCGATTGAAAGTGTACTGGTATGCTTCATTTATATCCAAACTTTCCAGTCCATTAGATTAAATTGATTGAAAGTTTTATAAAGCCAATTCAACCCCCCCCTTCTTGGCCAAACTCATCATTTCAAAACTAACAATTGGTATCAAAGCAACGTTCTTGAACGGTATTCAAGTTTGATAAAAAAAATTTTGAACTGGCTGAAAGTAAACTCCCTTTTGGAGAAGGTGCCTCTATTCATAGACCACCTATGTTTTGTGGCCTAAACTATCAGTTTTGGAAAATAAGGATGCAAATTTTCATTGAATCTATAGACAAAGGAATTTGGGATGCAATAGTTAATGGACCATATACTCCTAAATGTGTTGCTGAAAATAAACAGGTGGACAAGCCTTGGAGTGAATGGACTGATGAAGAAAGGAGAAGAGCTCAATATGATTGTAATGCCAAGAACATCATCACTTCATCTTTGAGTATGAATGAATTTTTTAGGGTCTCCCAATGTAAGAATGCAAAGGAAATGTGGATGTTCTAGAGGTTACACATAAAGGAACAAATGAAGTGAAGAGAGCAAGGAAGCATGCCTTGATTCAAGAATATGAGCTTTTCAAGATGCAAAAAGGAGAGTCCATAGCTGAAGTGCAAAAGAGGTTCACTCACATTGTCAACCATCTCATGGGTCTAGGCAAAGAATTTGACAAAGAGGAGCTAAACATCAAAGTGCTTAAGTGTCTTGATAGAAATTGACAACCAAAGGTGACTGCCATATCTGAATCCAAGGATTTATCCATCATCACAACAGCTGCACTGTTTGGCAAGCTTAGAGAGCATGAGATTGAAATGCAAAGGTTAAGTGAGCTTGAATCAAGTGAAAAAAAGGTAAAATCCATAGCCTTGAAGGCTAACTCTAAGAAGAGTGATGAAATCGAGGAAGAGGTTGTTGAATCAAGTGATAATGAGAACTTGAATCTACTAGTCAAGAGGTTTGGGAAGTATCTCAAGAGGAAAGGCAACAAAGGTAATCAATGGAGGTACAATTCTAAACAAAATGATTCAAGTAATTCTTCTAAATTCTCATGTTATAATTGTGGAAAGCAGGAACATATCAAGATTGAATGTCCTAATGCTAACAAAGAAAAGGAGAAGGTTGATGACAGGAAAAAGGAGAAAAAGGGCAAGGAAAGACGTGCCTACATAGCTTGGGAGGACAATGATGATTCAAAAAGCACTTCATCTCAAGAAGAAAGTGATGAAGCAAACCTATGCCTCATGGTCGGATATGAATCATCCTCATCAAGCCAAGTCATAAAATAAGAAAATAAGGATCTATGGTACCTAGATAGTGGCAACTCAAGCATATGACAAGAGATAAGACCAAATTTGCAAAGTTGGAAGTGAAGGAAGAAGGTTTTGTAACCTATGGAGACAACAACAAAGGAAGAATTCTTGTAAATGGAGTCATAGGCAATGGATCCTCTTTCAACATCAAGAATGTGCTGCTGGTAGAAGGGCTGAAACATAATTTGATAAGTATAAGTCAATTATGTGACAAAGGATTTAAAGTCATGTTTGAACCAAATAATTTCTTTATATATGATGCATATGGTAGTATTGTTTTGATAGGAAAAATAGTCAACAATATATATCAACTTGATCTGCATCATGCATCATTCAACATCCATTGTTTGCATACAAAAGAGGATGACATTTGGTTATGGCTTAGGAGACTTTGTCACATACACATGCAGGATTTTAATCAGCTAAATAGAAAATAGTTGGTTGAAGGACTACCAAAACTCAAGTTTCAGAAGGATAGAGTGTGTGAAGCAAGTCAAAAAGGAAAACAGACCAAGGTCTCTTTTAAAGCCAAAAATGTTGTTTCAACTGAAAGACCTTTAGAGATGCTTCACATGGATCTATTTGGTCCATCTTGAACCATGAGCCTTGGTGGCAATCTTTATGCATTAGTCATAGTTGATGACTTCTCTAGGTACACATGGACTTTGTTTTTAGCTGCCAAAAATAACATTTTTCATGCTTTTAAAAGACTTGCAAAGATGCTAGAAAATGAAAAGAGTTCCAAGATAGTGTCTTTTCGAAGTGACCATGGTGGGGAATTTCGAAATGAAAGGTTTGAATACTTTTGTGAAAAGCATGGCATTAAATATAATTTTTTTGCACCAAGAACCCCACAACAAAATGATGTTGTTGAAAGGAAAAACAAGTCACTTGAGGAACTAGCTAGAACTATGTTAAATGAGAATTCACTACCTAAGTATTTTTGGGCTGATGTGTCAACACAAGTTGCTACGTTTTAAATAGAGTGTTGATTAGGCCAATTTTGAAAAAAACACCCTATGAACTTTTCAAAGGAAGGAGGCATGTTTTAAGTCACCTAAAAGTATTTGGATATAAGTGTTTCATCTTAAACAATGAAAAAGAAAGTCTTGGCAGATTTGATGCAAAAACGGATGAAGGTGTTTTTCTAGGCTATGTTATACAAAGTCATGCATATAGAGTCTATAATAAGAGATTAATGACTGTTGAAGAGTCTATACATGTGGTATTTGATGAAACTAACCCAAAATTGCAAGAGCATGTGCCTAAGATTGCAGATGAAGAAGAAATAGCGCAAAAAAAGAAATTTGTTGCAGAATTGGAATCTGCTGCAGAAAATCAGTCAGTTGAAAAGGAAATTCAGTCGACTGAAAAAGCTGCAAACAACAACTTACCCAAGGAGTGGATTGAACCCAGGGGATTATCAAAGGACAACATAATTGGTGACATAGAACAGGGAGTATCCACTATACGCAAGCTTACATTCTTTCAACATGTTGCATTTGTTTCTTAAATTGAACCTAAGAAGGTGAATGATGCATTGTGTGATAGTCATTGGGTTGTTGCTATGCAAGATGAACTTAATCAATTCACTAGGAATGATGTGTGGTCTCTTGTCCCTAAAATTAGAGCCGTCAAAATGGGTTATAATCTACGAGCCAACCCTGCTCATCACGGGTTCAGGTCCGGTTGGATTGAAAAAAAAATTACAAATTTCAGTACGGGTTAAAAATGAACATAACCCACTAAGAACCCGGCTCATTCGAGTTGAACTCATGATGAACCGAGTTGGCTCACCAACCCGCCAATAAATTTTAAATATTAAATTAATATATATGTATATATATATATATATATATATTATATATTATATATGTATATTATATATATTATATATGTATATTATATATATATATATATATATATATATATATATAATATTGAAAAAATAAAATCCAAACCTAAATGTTATTCTCTTTAATTCATGATTGCATTTTTTTTTGTTTGTTGTTATTGTTTTGAATCTGTTGCTTTCAGACTTCATATTATTTGATTTTTTATTATTTTCACGGTTCTAATTTTTATCTCTCATCTTTTTCCTTCATTTTATTGTAGATGGAGATAAAGAAGATGCTTTAAGAGATGAAAATGTTGTGGATTTATCCATTCAAGACTTTAATACTATAGTTTGATAAGTGACAAGAATGATTTGATGTTAGATAGTAATTTATATTTTTGTGATTTTGGTTTGTATTTGGAGTTTAACATAATTTGGGATTTTATTTGGATTGTATTGAAGTTTATTTAGATTTTAATCGAAATTATAATTTAATTTTCTTGGGATTGAAACAAAAAATTGTGTGTTTTTTTTTTAATTAAGTGAGCTAGTGAGCCAACCCGTTTAACCCGCCAACCCGTGGTGGGTCGGGTCGGGTTCTAATTTTGTTGGCTCGCTAATAAGTGAGCCGGGTTGGGTTGACCCACTAAGTGGCCAACACGTCGCGGGCCGAGCCGGGTTGGGTCGGGTGACTTGTTTTGACAACTCTACCTAAAATTGATACAATGAATGTGATTGGTACAAAATGGGTGTTTAGGAATAAAATGGATGAAAATGGTAATATTGTTAGGAATAAGGGTAGGCTAGTTGCTAAGGGTTATAATCAAGAGGAAGGCATTGATTTTGATGAAACATGTGCACCTATAGCTCGGCTAGAAGTTGTGAGGTTATTGTTCGCATATGCATGCTTGTGTAATTTCAAACTTTTTCAAATGGATGTAAAAAGTGTATTCTTGAATGGTTTCTTAAATGAAGAAGTGTATGTATCACAACCTCCTTGCTTTGAAGACCACCTCTATCCAAATCATGTTTTCAAATTGAAAAAGGCTTTATATGGTTTGAAACAAGCACCACGATAGTGGTATGAGAGGTTGAGCAACTTTCTTTTATCTAAAGGATATGCTAGAGGTGTTGTTGATAAAACACTTTTCATTAGAAAGCATGCAAGTGATGTAATACTTGTTCAAGTATATGTTAATGATATAATCTTTGGATCAAATAATAACTCCATGTGTGAAGAGTTTGTTGCAACTATGCAAGGAGAATTTGAGATGTCTATAATGGGTAAGCTAACCTACTTCCTAGGGCTACAAATGAAGCAACTCAAACATGGGACATTTTTAAGCCAACCAAAATAATGTTTTGCTTTACTGAAAAAGTTCAAAATGGAGGATTGCAAAGAGGTTGCCACTCCAATTGCTACAAACTGCCTGATGGATGCAGATGAAGCTGGAAACCAAGTTGATTCAACCAAATATAGAGGGTTAATTGGTTCCTTGCTATATCTAACTGGTAGTAGACCGGATATACAGTTTGGTGTATGCTTGTGTGCAACGTTTCAATCAAATTCAAAGGAATCAAACTTCAAAGCTGCAAAATGGATTCTCAAGTATTTGAAAGGGACAACTAATGTTGGATTATGGTATCCTAATGAATCTAACATTGTTCTTAGTGGTTTTTCAGATTCTGACTATGCAGGGTGCAAATTGGATAGGAAAAGTGATACATGTCATCTACTTGGATCAAGCCTAATCTCATGGAATAGCAAGAAGCAAGCTTGTGTAGCACTTTTTACAGCTGAGGTTGAGTACATAGTAGCTGGACATGCATGTGCTCAAAGCATATGGTTGAAGCATCAATTTATGGATTATGGTGTAAAGCTAGAGAAGGTACCTCTTTATTGTGATAATACAAGTGCAATCAACCTAACTAAGAATCCAATCCAACATTCTAAAACTAAACACATTGAAATCAGGAATAATTTCATAAGAGATCATATTCAAAAAGGTGATATTGAAATCATGTTTGTGAAAACTGAAAATCAATTGGCAAATTTATTCACTAAACCACTTGCACGTGATAGGTTTAATAAGCTTAGAACTGAATTTGGCATTTTTGACATGAAGAATATATGTTGATATCTGTTAGGCTTGTTAATCTTATTAGATCATGTGTGTGCTGCATTTAAAATAATAAAAATCTACATAATTTGAAAACTGCCAGAATTTTAGTCAACTAAATTGGCAATTTCAACACATAAATTTCATTTAAAATGTCAAAATCTGCATAATTTTTGTTCTGGAACTATTTCAATTTGTTAAATCTCACAAAATAGCACATATATTTGATTTAAATTGGTCTGGTGTGAATTTCGTATAATCTGAAATTTTTAGTGAGCTAAAACTGTAAATTTAACACATAGATTTCACTTAAAATTGCCGCTGCACCAAAAATTAGTTTTCTAGTACAGTTTTAGTCGACCAACTCTGCATTTTTATGTGTTAAAATCACTTATGCTGATGTGGACTTGCTTGAATTGATTTTAATTGATTTACCCAGTCAAAGTGTGCATCACATGACTGTTTTTGGACTATAGCAGCAGCATGTAACAGCTATTACATCAACTAAAATCAACTTTTCAGATTGCATTGATCATAAAGTGCTTTAATTACATGATTTCCAATGAGCATGCATTAGTTGTGCACTATTTGTGAGTGGATTGTTCATAAAACACATGGGAAACACATCATTGTATCTCTAGTACAAATTCCCTTACATTTAATTGCTTTGATTTCCTGTACTGCATTGAAACCAGAATATCTACACGATTTAATTGACTGATTTTGAAAATCAACATGCTGATTCTATAAATACTTGCATAAGCATCATGCATTGGCATTCTCATTTGCTAGTAAGAGCCAAACATACATTTCACCATGCCTAGAAAATCTCGAACAACCTCCTTAGATGATGAAAGCTCCACCCCACCTACTCAGTCCTCTCCAAATGCCATGAATCAAGGAATGCTTGAGGTATGGTTTGAAGGCCATGAAGACAGAATTCAAACATTCTTGATTGAGATCAATAAGAAGCAAATCATCCTTCCTAAGGTAATTCACACGTCATGGCTAAGGGCAGAAAACTTTGGCAACCTTAAGCAACATCTAAAAGCTCAAAAATTGAAGACTTTCCTTGAGCTTTCGGGCAAGGTGTATCCGGATTTGGTGAAGGTGTTCTATGCCAAACTTAAGTTAAACAATTGCATTCTCAAAACAAGTGTCAAAGGTGTGGAGATAGAAATCACTAGGCAAAGATGGAAGGATGTGGCTGGCCTAAGGCAAAGAGGTGTGCAAGTCCGCAAAGGTGAAACTAGTGCAGTGGATGAATTCAACAAAGTGCAATACTTCAACCAATGTGTGCGAAATCAAGGTGAGCAAACTAGAAATTTCCATGTGGGAAGGCTTCGTGTGGAGGAAAGGTTGCTAGAAATGGTGGTGACCAAAATCATCATGCCTAGGGGGAGCACTCATGCAACCTTCAATGAAGGTGATCTTGTGGTGATGTACTGCATTCAAAATGGTGTGATGGTGGACTATACATACACAATCCGTGACCACATGATGAAGGCAAAGAGGCTCACAGATTTCAAGCTTCCATATGTTGTGCTCATCTCCAAGTTCATTGAGCATTTTGGTGTGGATGTGGAAGGAGAGCTTGAGGAGTCTACTAGACTTCTAAATCATGTTTCTACACTAAATATGCCTAAGATGGGATTCACCAAGATTGAAGTTGGAGCACATGACCATAAAGCGGGAACTAGTGGAGGAAAACAAGAGGAAGATGAACCACAAGCAATGGCAATTGAACTGTATAATCTTCTAGAGAATACTGGACCTGCATACTCCCAGTTTGAGAGAATGGTTCTCAATCAGCTTCAAGACCTCAACATGGCACAAAATGCATATCATGCTTATTGCACAACAAGGTTCCAAGACCTGGATGACCAGTTGCATAATGTTCATAACCTCCTCTTCAATGTCTATGATGAGTTCAAATTTTTGCCCTCAGTTAATGTTTAAATTTGGGGATTTAATAGAATTTTTGTGCTTAAGGATTAATTTAATTAGGATTTGTGATTATTGGATTTATTGAGTACGTAAGGTAAAAAATGGTGTAAAAATTGATTTTAGTTGCATAAAATAATATTGGATATTCTAACGTTTGTTAATGTAGTTGAAGTTTAATTTGGGTCATTAAAAGTGTGGATTTGAAATATTCAAAGTTACAAAATAAGTCCAAAAATCAGAAAACTCTAGAAAAGAATAATTCATGAGCTAAATGCACCCTCAATTTTATTTTACACACTCCTCTTGCAAGTCGACCACAAAAACCTGTTCTGCACCCCTAGTTTTTACTAAGTTGCACCCTTTCTACCACTTAAACTTCATTCAACCAGATCATGCCATCTGGCAATCCTCCACTAATTAATCTAGCCAACCACATGATGACACGTGTCATGATCCTTCACTCACTAAATTGACCAACCATACATTGCCACGTCACCATTTCCCAAAATGGAACCCTAACCCTAATCTTTCTCCTCTCCCACCATCACCATGTCGGATCCCATAGCAGCACCCACCGACAACCGCGTCACCATCTTCTCATAGAGCAAGCAGCTATGGAAGCTTTGACGTCGGAAAAACTCAACCATTGCAGCCACCATCTTCGTGCAGAACCGCGTCGGAGTCCACTATGGAAGCCACTGCACCTGTAACCTCCGTCTTCTCGCATCTTCCGCATCGCAGCTGCAACACGCTTTCATGCAGCCACCGTTCGTAAGCAGCACCTCCATCTTCTCTCTACGCACCTGCAA
>Ga0214543_1006133_pt1 | contig 21589 bp, 27 predicted proteins | sample CNSS2metaG_FD_160094 | JGI IMG/M metagenome (GOLD analysis project Ga0214543, IMG submission 160094) | Root nodule microbial communities from cowpea collected in UCLA plant growth center, Los Angeles, California, USA - CNSS2 | ecosystem: Host-associated > Plants > Roots > Nodule | place: USA... | reverse complement strand
ACAAGCGAATGGTGATTCCGCTGCTTAGCCATCTGGGCTGGAGTTTTTCTTGTGTTTTATTTAGGGCTATGGCCCATGTATCTCTTTCCGTATTTCTACGCTACATTCTACGTTGTATTCGTATTCAACTTTCCTTGGCATCGTGGTGTACCCGAATTTTGTCGGGGTTGCGTTAAGGCCCCCAGGACTACGCTACAGTACTTATATTGTGTGACGTTTTCCTTTAATTTCGCTTAATAATTAAATAGGACGTTACAATTTTTTCTAAAAAAATATCTAGATCAAATTCGTATAACAATTTATCTAAAATTAAAATGTCTTGTGAGAAATTTTAAAAAGAGCAAAGGGAATCAACATTAATTATGGCTGACAAAGAAAAAACATTAATTCTGAATCAAAATATATAAAAAATTGTAGTGCAACCAATTTACATAGTTCTGCTTCAGCATAAAATATCAAAAAGTTGTATATGGCATTCACATTCTACATCAATCGATTTAAAATTACTTTCAACACCCATGCTTAGTATTGGTTTAGAAAGTGTGTTAATGATAGGATTTCTTACCATATTAGTGATTATGTGAAACCAAAAGCAAAAGTTATGGAATTTGGCAAGGAATTTTGGGTCATGATAGAATAAATTTAGAAAATTCGTGGCATTAGAAGACAGAGATTAAGAAGAGATTGCAAAGTGAAAAAGTGAGAAAAAGAAAAATAATGATGTAGTACATATAATTATTTTTTAATAATATGAGAGAATTTGGGAAAAGCTAAAAGGGAAGAATTTGATATTTAGTGATAAATCATGAACTTTAATTTTTATGTATTTAAAAAATTTAAGAGAGTTGATTATATGAATTGTGTTATATTTTATATGATGATAAATAAATTGATTAGTGTATGAAATTAACTTATATGTTTTTGGAAAAAAGTTATTTATATGGAAAGAATGGACATTTATCTTAGAATAAACGATGTAAGAGATTTGTAGAGATTGAGAGAATGTAACAAAAAGTAGTTAAGAAGATAGTCGTAATCAATATGTGTATGCTTCATGGGTAACAGAAAAGTGATAAATAATGTGAGAGGAGTTAATTATCAAAATAAACAATTCTAACACTGAAAATTGGTGTATACCTGGTAACTTTAATGGTGCTAGAATGACTTCATGAGCTACAAAAAGTGAGAAGGAGAGAAACACTAGACATCCTTTTGGTGGGAAGAAAATTTCATATGCTTTAAATTGTCATATGCTACAAAAAAATAGTAATCATAGGATCCATTATTAAAGGAATTGTTAGAGGTGTGACAAGAGAGTATACAAGAGTTTTCGAATGTATAACTACCAATCAAGTTGAATGCGTCTTACAAGAGTTGCAAAAAGGGATTTGTAGTCTACACTTTAGTGGTGGAGCCATGGTCTCTCAAATAATTAGAGTTCAATAACCAACTTTGAGAAAAAATTGTGTGCAATTTGTGAATAAATTCTTAAATTGTCAACAACATGAACCTCACACACTCGACATCAAAAGAACTACATTATATCATCTTACATTGGTCCTTCACTCACATGGGACATTGGCTCCTTATCTTTAGCAAAAGGATAGTGTTGGTTCCTCCTGGTGGTTATAATAGATTAACTGATTAAGTGGATCAAGATCGAACCCCTTCCAATGATAGCAACTCAAGGTGTACTTGTTTTCACGTTTCAAAACCCAAACATCATTGAAAGTCACACCAAATGTTTGACATTTTTCTTTTATGTTTCATTCAGTACAAAATGCCGATTGATTTCAAAGCAATATCATGATGCTTTTCCATTCAATGCGATTTTTTGTTTCATTCAAAGAAATTTACTTTTTTTTTAACTACAATCCAAACATACTATCAATAGGTTCATAAGTTTGTTTGGAAGATCATATGTTGATTTGAAGTCCCTCACATGATTATAATAGATAATGGAAATTAAATGAAAAAAATCTTAAGAGCTTCAAAGCCTCAATATTTGACATATGATGAGCTTAGTTGAATATCATCAAACCAACGAATAAGTTCAAATGAAATTTGTTTAAAGAGTTACTTCAAGTACTATGGACATACAAATGCACTACACAATCGACAACCTAACATACTCCCTATAAACATGCGAATTGGATGTCAAACTATCAATAAAAGATGTTCGACCTAAACCTTAATGACTAGTGCATGCAACAAAATTGTATTTTGTATTTTAGCTAAAATATTAGGTAAGAAAATGTATGTAAACAAAGATTTGCTCAAATATAACTCAAAACGCAAATCAAGAAATATCCATGAACATGACTTAATACGATGATTAAAAAACGAAGTACATAAAGAGAAGATTAAAGAAAATTTTCAATTGAATTTTCTAAGACCATTTCAATCATCAAGAACATACATAATGGAGCATATTAGCTAGAAACTTAAGTGAAGAAGTCATTCCTCGAACATAGAATGCAAGTCATCTCAAGTTTTACTACAATTAGAAATGTAAGAGTATTCACCATTTTCTTACCATCAATCTTCTTTGTTAAGGGAGATTTTAATGTAACACAATCAATTAAATACATTATATCAAGACGTGTTTCTACTATTTTGTCTATGAAAAGACGTATTCTTACTCTAGGACTCTTGAGTTGTAATAGTAATCCCTCCTCAATTAACATTTTGGTTTAGGATGTTTCACTTTGCAAAAGTAATTCCTCCAATGTACAACTTAAAATATTATTGTACAAATAAAAGTAAACTTTGCAACATTCATTTAAACTATCAAGAAACCTTCCTTGTGTTGATCTAAGACATTCATATTAACTTTTTTTTCTCCTTATTTTTTTTTCCTTCTCAATTAAGACAAAAGCATCAGTTCATTGTGGGTGGTTTTGTTTAACCAAGTGAACTGATTCTTAATAGTTGAAAAATGTGGTTACCAACATCAGGAGAAGGAATGGAAATGGCGTTGACGACATCGCGGAGGCTATCCATAGGATGGTGGACGCGATGCAACCACTCGTAGCAGCGCAGCCCAGAGTAGTGATCGTGCCAATCAGGTTGCCAATTGTGGAGGATTTCCTACGACACAAGCCCGTAGAGTTCATTGGCAAAGCTTCTCCTGATGAAGCAGATGCATGGCTCCACAAGTGTGAGAAAATTTTCAGGATGATGAGCTGCGGTGATGAGCAGAAACTCATGTTTGCCACTTACTTTGCTGAATGATGACGCAGAGAACTGGTGGGCGGGAATGCAACAACAAATGCAGACTCAGGAAGAACAGGTGAACTGGGCTAACTTCAAGCCTCGTTTCCTGGAGAAATATTTCCCTGATACAGCTTAGCAGGACAAGGAAGTTGAATTCCTGGCACTACAACAAGGAAACATGACGGTGTAGAAATATGTGAACAAGTTTGAGCATCTGGCGAGGCACTACTCACAAGCCATTACTGAAGAATAGCGATGTCTAAAGTTTGAGCGAGGACTCAAACATGAGCTAAAGAAGGTGATAACGCCTTTGAGGGAGAGAAGATTCTCAGCCTTGGTAGAACAGACAAAGAGTGTTGAGCACCTAGAGAAGGGCCCTGGTCTAGTTAGTCGACATCAGAAGAATGTTGCAGAAGCTAGGCAGATGAAGAAGCCATACAGCCGACCACCTACCACCCCTGGAAATTTTAAATGTTTTCAATACGGTGGAGTGCATCTGAAGAGGCATTGCCCACAACTGAAATATCAAACTAGCGGACAGGGAAGTAGTCGCCAATGCTTCATATGTGATCAGGTAGGGCATTTTGCTAATCAATGCCCAGATAAGAAGACAACTGGGCCGAAGAAACCATCAACCTTTTCATCCGAGAGACCTAGAGATGCTAGAAGGGCCTTTGCAATGACCACTACAGAAGCGACTCAATCAGGTAATCTCATACTACAACCTGCTTACTTATGGGCCATAAAGTACTTGTATTGTTTGATTCTGGAGCAACACATTCGTTCATTTTTGATGCATGTGTGGTGAAATTGAGCTTAGAGAAAAGTGACTTGGGTTGTGAGTTGCTAGTTTCAACTCCATATGCGGGTCAAGTAGCTACCAGTTCAGTTTGTGTTGGATGTTCGATTGAAGTGGCAGGTCGTAGATTCAAAGTGAACTTGGTGTGCTTGCCTTTGGAGGGATTGGATGTTATACTAGGAATTGACTGGTTGTCTAACAACCACGTCATGATTGATTATGGACGGTGCAATTTGGTATTTCCAGAACATGAAGGGTTGGAGTTAATCTAAACTCAGGAAGTCTTGAAGGAGCTGCGAAGAGGAGCCACATGTTTTATGGTGATGGCCAAATCAGAAAACAAAAGTGCATCAGAGATGATCCAAAACATACCGATGGTCGATGAATATGTGGATGTTTTTCTGGATGAAGTATTAGGATCGAGACATTGACTTCACCATTGATCTGATTCTTGGTGCAAGTCCAGTGTCAATGACCCCATGCAAAATGGCACCTGCAGATATGGCAGAACTCAAGAAACAAATTGAGGATCTGTTTGAAAAGAGGTTCATCCGACCAAGTGCATCACCGTGGGGAGCCCCGATGTTATTAGTGAAGAAAAAAGATGGAAGTTCGCGACTTTGTGTGGATTATAGGCAGCTGAATAAATTGACCATCAAGAACAAGTATCTGCTGCTAAGGATCGAAAATTTGCTAGATCAGTTGAAGGGAGCAGAGATGTTCTCCAAAATAGATGACGTGCAAAAGACAGTATTCAGATCAAGATACGACCATTATGAATATCTTGTGATGTCATTTGGAGTGACGAATGCACCAACAATATTCATTGATTACATGATTAGAATTTTCTGACCCTGGTTGGATAAGTTTGTCGTTATCTTCATTGACGACATTCTTATCTATTCGAGGACTAGGGAGGAACATGCTAATCATCTGAGAGTGGTATTGGAGATACTCAATGAGCATTAATTGTATGAGAAGCTGTCTAAGTGCGAGTTTTGGCTAGAAGAGGTACAATTTCTCATACATGTAATCTTAGCCAAACGTATCGCAGTGGATTCGGCTAAAATAGAAATCGTGCTGAAGTGGGAATGACCTAAGACCGTAACTGAAGTGAGAAGTTTCTTGGGTCTGGCAGGTTACTACAAAAGGTTTGTGGAGGAATTTTCAAAGAAGGTGAGTCCATTAACGCAACTCACACGGAAAGATCAGCCGTTCTCCTAGACGGATAAGTGTGAAGAATGCTTTAAGGGTATGAAGAGGTGTTTGACTACCACCTCAGTACTTGTGATTCCAGGCATTGCTAGAAGATTTAAGGTGTACTGTGACACCTCTTATCAAGGATTGGGGTGTGTACTGATGCAAGAAAGGGGGTCAGTGTCGTATGCTTCTCGACAATTGAAGGTACATGAGAAGAATTACCCAACTCGTGTCTTGGAGCTAACAGCTATCGTGTTTGCTCTTAAGTCGTGGAGGCATTATCTTTATGGCTCCCAATTTCAAGTATTCAGTGATCATAAAAGCCTGAAGTACTTGTTTGATCAGAAGAAGCTGAATATGAGACAGCGAAGGTGGATGGAGTACCTAAAGGATTATGACTTTGAATTGCTCTATCACCGAGGCAAGGCGAATGTTGTAGCTGACGCATTAAGCAGGAAGAAAGTGCAGATGTGGTGCATGATGGTGAAAAAAGTTGGAGTTAATTGAGAAATTCTGAGACATGAATTTAGGAATGCAGTTAGAACAAGATTTCATTCAGTGTAGTCTATTAAAGGTCACCAATGAATTTTTGGAAGAAATCAGAGTGGCACAGGAAAGTGACATGGAGTTACAACAGTATGCGGAATGGCTAGGAACAGAAAAAAGGGAAGGATTATCAGAAAGGGGCGTGTGTGTATTGAGAGGACTAATATTCAGGAGGTAGATTCTGGAGGAAAGTCATAAGATTCGTCTTAGCATACATCCAGGTATGACTAAGATGTATAAAGATTTGAAGGAGTCATTTTGGTGGAACGGAGTGAAGACGAATGTGGCAGACTTTGTTGCTCAATGTTTGGTATGTCAAAAGGCCAAAATTGAACATCAAAGACTAGGAGGTACATTGCAACCATTGGACATACATCATGAAAGTGGGACAATATATAGGTGGATTTCATGATGCATCTACCGAGATCGACGAAGGGTCATGATTCAGTTTGGGTAATTGTAGACAGACTAACGAAGTGTGCACATTTCCTGCCTATGAATCAGAAGTGGTCGATGGACAAGTTAGCAGAATTATATGTGCGAAAAGTGGTGAGACTACACGGAGTGCCAAAAAGCATAGTGTCAGATCGGGATCCTAGATTCACCTTACGTGCCTCCGTGCACACTATCACTCTGAATATATTCTCGCATTCTCAACACCATGTGTTTGCCTCATCTGGGGTGCCTTTCCCATTGAATTTCGCCGACTTATGACGCATGAAGTCTTCCATGGTCACAGGTCTAACAGGTGGGATCATGGATCTCAGTGGTGCTACCACAGGCTGCATCGCATCCACCATCCTATGGATTGCGTTAGCAATCTCATTAGCCCCAGCGGTATTTCTACACCTTCTGTTTGTCATTACCTGTGCACGCCACATATTCCAGCTGTTAAAATCAAACAGCTAAAGATTAAAATAAATACTATCAGGTTCTAACAATCAAACACACATCACATAATTTCGCACAATAAACGGTCAGCTCACTCTCCAATTTTTCCAAAAAAATCAAAACATTTGCTCTGATACCAAATGTAAGATCCCTAAGGAATATTACTTAAATAAATAATAAAAGAAAATATTTAATATTAAAAGTCGCAATATTATTAATTACAAACGCGGGAAAAATTTAAATTATGAAAACACACGCCAAAAACTTATAACATAAATAATAAACGTGAGCACCTGTATCAACATCTCCTAGCTCTAATCCCCAAGCTAGCCCTCACTCCGTCGCCTAAGCATCTTCAGCATCACCTGTATCAACATCTGCTCCCGTGTAACAAATCACACGATCATCGTCATACACAAACAGAAAGGGTGAGCTGAGAAAATAAAAATCACATGTATAAATCATGCAAGATAAGTCATACACCCATCTTGTTCAATCTACTTAGTTCTTGGCCAAGACCTTAACCCCAAGGCTTCATAGCCTTCAAATCACCCAAATGGTTAGCCTTGGACTCGGGAATATGAAGCTTCCACGAACCTGCCCGCTCGTGGTTCTACCTCTACGAACCTCCCCGCTCGTAGTCCTACTCTATGAACCTCCCCGCTCGTCGTCCTGCTCTACGGACCTGCCCGCCCGTAGTCCAACACATGTGATCCACCAGCCCCGTACCTCCCTGCACGTGCCATCTCTCAAACGTGAGCACGGAACATACGAACCTACCTCGCTCGTATCCCTACGTGCGAGTAACTGGATATGAACCTCCCCGCTCATATCATCACATGTTATCCACTATCCATGAACCTACCCGCTCATGGCACAACATCTCCCGATCCAAGCATAGAATCATTGCTTAAACAACACACAACGAACCATGGACAACAACATTTTCACCTAGCGTAACCTACACGCCACCAGGCAAAATCAATTTAGACCGCCTGGTGGTACCTGCTCACCGCCAGGCGCTAGTGCCCACCCAGCCCCATTGTTTTTCAGTCACCGCCTGGCGAGACATATCTTGCCGCCAGGCGCTACACGGTGCATGGACCTCTAACGCTAGTCTTATCGCCTGGCGCACATGTTCAAGTCGCCAGGCGCCATCACAGTAGCGATGTTCCACTGGTTTTTAGCACCCAACACAACTTGGCTTAGTACCAAAGCCATCCCAGCAGTCCATAATTCACTTATGCACTTAATGTTACCTTCTTGATCATTCACAACCCCCATATGGTTCTTGTATCTATTACTCACAATTGATAAGTCCCCTAAACAAGGCCTATACCTTTACCAAATATTTCAACATTTCATAATCTCTCAATCAAGTTCATAGCTAAACCCCAACCCAATGCCTTGAAATCAACAACTTGCTACCCCTGCTCCACAACAATTCCAAACAATTTCTCATCACTTACCCTCCACTTAAATTCCACCATTCCTATAAACTCCTGAATCTACTATATTAACATCTCCCAAGGTTCCTAATCCACAATTCAAGTAAATCATACCTTCCCAGCCTCTATAGCCCCAATTACTACTATCCATCATTCTGTTTAGGTTCTAGACTCGACTTACCTACCACATACAACTAATAGAATCATAACATCTTATCCTTTATATTGCCACATTTGATGTATTACAACGTGAGCATACTATTTTTATTTTTTCCCAATTTCACATCATTGTCCAATATATTTCCAATCATCAAGACTCTCTCTTCCTCTCAGCAACCCCCAACACAACACCCAAACTGGGTCTGCCCCCACATCCTCACCTGGCGGCATATCAGTTCCTTACCAGAAACTTGCGTTTTTGCACTCACCTAAAATCTGGCTTTCACAGAATTTGATCGAACCCCAGATTTAAAAGAACATAATAAATCTCTCATAATTTGTCAATTCAATTCCCAATCTTACTATACATTACTCACCATAGCATTACCACATACATCAATATAAATCCAACCCCAACATACAATAATTTCCTGGGTTCATATCACCATTTATCTCAACTTTATTTTCCGCAGTAATGTAAAATTACACAAACAGTGGAATCATCATGGTATTTTGCAACTACACAATTATATAATTTTATTAAAAGACCAATACATGAGGAATTACCCAAAATGGCAATAAAACAGTGTTAGAACATCACGCATCGCTTGGCGGTTTAGGCTCGTCGCCAGGCAGTTCATACCAGAACCCCAAAAATGGGAACAAAACTGACGTGTCGCCTGGCGGCACATGCTTGCCCGCCAGGCGGTTTCTGGGCAGAACCCAGAATTGTGCAGAAACAGCATCAGAAAGAGGGAAAGTTCATGCACTTTTCACATAGCAGTATATTATCATACAATCATGGGATAAACACACAATAAACAACTCCCTTAACCTCTGATCCTCGCTCCAAATTTCAATTGAACGTGCCTCTAACCCAAAAATCACCCATTGTCCTTTGCTTGCACTCTAACAATGGTTTGCACTCCAACTCCTTGCTCTACACAGTGCGAATTGCTTCTAAAAAGCTTCTGCCAAACCCTCACACGTAACTCCCAGCCTCTTTTCTCTAATTCCTTTTCCTCTCTCACAATTACTCTCTCCTAATTACCCCTTAATGCCTCAAAACGAATTTTTAATAAAAAAAATAGATTAAGGCTAATCAATGATTAATTATCCAAGTGTTTTCCAATCCTTAGGTTACCTCTCTATTGGCTGCTAGGGTTTCTAACCCTTTCATATTCATGCCAAAGGAAAATTTGGCAAAAAGAGAATTATTTAGTTTTCAACAAGGTTTGAACTCACAACCTTTCAATCACAAAGCAAGTAAACAACCAAGTCAACCAATTTACAGTTGTGATATTTCCTTCAATTCTAAGGTAATGTGATCACATCACTCTTTCAAATATATAATATAAAAATTCATAATTAAATAACATACAAATGGCATACATAGGACTTGAACCCAAGTTCTCTCACACATTTAAGTACTTTCAATCACTTGAGCTAGTACTTTTCCACGTCATAACAATCCACATTAAATACTTTAATTGCTTCTATTACCCGCATTTATTGAATAATTATTTAATTAACTATTTAATTTTCTTGGGTCTTACACTTATCATTCTCAAACGGATGGTCAATCTGAGCGAACTATCTAATCTCTAGAGGACCTATTAAGATCATATGTGCTGGACCACTTGGGAAATTAGAATGATGTGTTACCCTTAGTGGAATTCACATACAATAATAGTTATCACTTTAGTATCGGTATGGCGCCATATGAAACATTGTATGGAAGGAGGTGTAGAAGTCCATTGTGTTGGTATCAGGATGGTGAGGCTTTTGTGCTTGGCCCTTAGTTTCTGCAACAGACGACTGGAAAAGTCAAATTAATCCAAGATCGGATGCGAGCCACCCAGAGTAGGCAAAAGGCTTATGTTGATAAGAGAAGACAACCATTGGAGTTTGATGAAAGAGATCATGTGTTTCTCCGGGTTACTCCAACCTCGGGTATCGAAAGGGTTCTTAAATCAAGGAAGTAGACTCCGAGATTTATAGGACCTTATCAGATTACACGAAGGATTGGACTAGCGGCATATGAGATTGCCTTACCTCCTCACCTGGCCAACTTGCATAATGTATTTCATGTCTCGCAGATGAGGAAATAAATTGCAAGTCCAGATCACGTGTTAGAAGCAGATGAAGTGCAAGTATGAGAGGATCTGACCATGCCAGCCGGACTGGTGAATGTGCTTTGGGATGAGGCAACATAGAAGATGACATGGGAGATGGAGGATCTCATGAGGAAGTCTTATCCTCACCTTTTTCCTAGTAAGTCCAAATTTTTTTGGACGAAAATTTTGTAAGGTGGGAGGAATGTAAGACTCGTGAAATTTAATTAATTAAATAAATAATTAGTTAATAAATGCGGGTAGTGGGAGCCTTTATGACATTAATAATTGATTGAAGTGATGTGAAAAAGTACTAGCTTAAAGGGTTGAGAGTACTTAATTATTGTGAGAGGACTTGGGTTCAGGTCCTATGTATGTCATTTATGCGTTATTTAATTATTATTATTATTATTATTATTATTATTATTATTATTATTATTATTTTAATATGCTTGATCATGTTGGGTGATAATATAACCTTAGGATTATATGAATTATCTTGAAACATTGATTGGTTGAATTGGTTGTATAATTGCTTTGTAATTGAGTGGTTATGGGTTCAAACCTTGGTAGATATGAATTAAACTTTCTTTTTGCTACACTTAGTTTTGACATGAATGTGAAAGGGTAGAGAAACCCTAGTAGTGGCAATGGACAGTCAAGGGAGGCTGGGAAAAACAGCCCATAATGGACTTTAAATGACAATTGCATTCATTTTAATGCCATTTTCGTATTTTGGTCATTAACCATAATTAAGGACCTTATTAAAAAGGCAAAATAAGGCAAATAGAAGAGTTTTTGAGACTGGAAAACTTAGAGTGTTGTAAAGAGTCTGAATTCAGAGGAAACAATGGAATAGAAGAGTTGACTTGAAGGGAAGTGCTATGTGACATAGTGGTCGAGGGAGAAGACAAGAACTCACAAGTTAAGCGAAGGAAACCAGGTTAAGGGAGTTCCTTTACGTGTGTATATGCTCTATAATTGTTTTCGTGAAAGTGGTTTTTTAATGCTTATGAGATTTGGGGTGGAATTATTTCATATTTATTTTATATATGTGCATAACTCACCCTACCTGTTTGTGTGTGGCGATGATCAGGTAACTTGTTATCCGAGAGCAGATGATGCTACAGGAGAGCCAAGAGATGCTTAGTGGCGAGAGCGGGAGTAGATTACATGGAAATTTATAAAGACTTATTTTATTAAATTTTTCATGTAATTTAATTATTGGTTTTTCTGCTTTTGACTTTGGAATTGTAACGACTAATTGAGAATATTATGACTTTATATCGCGATTATTAAGTTTTAAAGTTTTAAAATTTCCCGTGTCTTGGGAAATGATTGGATAATAAATGAACAAATTTTTTTTATAAATGATTTATTTTATTTATTTAAGTAATATCTTATCAGGATGTTACAGGAAACCTCCTGCCGCTAGGCCCCAGGCAGATTCCAAACCCACTATTTTAAGGTTATCGCTTGGCGGGTCATTATCCACCACCAAGCGCCATACGCTCTAGGGACTTCCATGGTATTGCTATCGCTTGGCGGCCATCCTCGTGCCGCGAAGCACTACACCGATTCCAAATACATTCCACATAACATATGATTCTATTATGAATGCACACACACACATTTATTCTTCATCCAATTAAACTCAAACCTAAAATTGGAATTTGAAACCAACACATCCATAGTCCACATACCACTCACCACTCCTACAGCATTAGACCCGTGCCACCTAGGTTATATTATGACTTATCATGGTCAAACATATTACAAAAATATTAAATTAATTACCCTAATGGCATACATAGGACTCAAACTCAAATTCTCTCAACACAACCAAGTACTTTCAACCACTTGAGCTAGTACCGCTCTTTGTTATAACTCTCTATATTAAATGCATAAAGATTCCCTTAACCGCCTTTATATTTAATACTATTTATTTAATTATTTAATTTTCCTGGATCTTACAATTGAGCTACCACCGCATCACCTCCTCCTATTCTTTTTCTCACCCATCTACCTTAATGTACAAAAAACTCCATCAGATTGAACAAGAAATTTGCCGCCCAAATTTCTGACGGATTTACCGGGTTTGATCGGGTGTAAATCTAGTGATGAGAATCTGAGGTGAGGTACATGTGGAATGACCTCAAATCTGCACATGATTCAATGTGTTGTGTTGCTTTGGATTAAGGGTAAGGGTGCTTGGTATAGGAACAACCATGACTGGACCAATTTAAAAACTAGTACTGCGCAAGTACTGATGTAGCACATGGTGGTGGTGTTTAACCAGCCAGGCGATAGCTATAAAAGTAGTGGGGTCCTGTGCGAGTGGCGCCTAGCGATGAGGAAGGTCCTGCAAGGCAATATCCGCAGATCAGTGGGCATAGTGGCATTTGGCACCTGGCGGTATGTGTTCCCCGCCAGGCGATCTGGAGGCGTGTTTCGCCTGGCGGCTCAAGAGCAACGCCAAACGATAATACAAAGATCAGACATTTGATTTGCTTGCTTTGGATGTGTGTGGTCTACAAGGCTTTGAAGATATCTCGAAGGTCAGCTTGCTGGTGTTTCTGAGTTGTGGCTCGGAACGTATCCCTTGAGTTGTGGTTCGGAAGAAGGGTTTAGCGCGTGAAATTCCTTGAGTTGTGGCTCGGAATGATATCTCTTGAGTTATGGCTCGGAATGACATCTCTTGAGTTGTGGCTCGGGATAGGGGATGAACACTAGGAACTCTTGAGTTATGGATCGGGTTGGCGAGTGTTGCCTGTGTGAGTGTGCGTATTGTGGCGCGTACGGATGGGTCTAGTTAAATTGCCCTCCTAAGTATTAAGCTGACGAGTTTGGTAGTCTTGGGACATTATGAATGTTATTCATATTGGGAACTCCACCTAGCGTTACGGAGTGTGGTCCGTAGCATGGTTTCCCGCACGTGCTCTACCAATTGTGACTGGTAGGTGTGGCAACAAGACATCTTGAGATACTCACCAGAAGACGTAGAACACGGGTAACATGGTGGTGGCCATGTAACATGAAATCAAAGGATGGAATTCCTTTGGTGTGATTGTATTGATGTATATATGTTTTATATATATGATTGTTTAATTGTTAGCTCACCCTATCTGCTTGTGTTTGGCGATGATCGTGTACGTGGTACACAGGAGTAGATGATGTTGTAGGTGGATCTGGTGAGGCATAGAGTTGAAGCGGGGATAGTCTGGGAGAAAAGAGTTTTTAGTGTTTTATGTTTGGTGTTTGGTGTTTTTAAACAAATTGTAATATTTTATATTACTAGACTCTAATAATTGTAATGGAGTTTATAATATTGATTGGTATAATTAGTCGTATAGTACCCAGTTTGGGGCTAGGGTGTCAAATAGGTACCCGGTTTAAAAAAAGTGTCAATTGCATCCCAACTTTTGAAAAAGTGCTTCAATTAGGTCCCTTTCAGACAGAGTTGACTAACGTCGTTAGTCAACGTGTCAGTCTATGGTTTTTTTGATTTTTTTTTAATTTTTTTTTAATTTTTTGAAAAAAAAATTAAAAATGCCACGTGTCAAGTTCCTATGTGTGACACGTGGCATTGTCAGTGCCACGTGGCATTGCAATGCCACGTTTCAGTGTCACTATCAGATGACATTGTGTTGATTTCGATTTAGCCCTCATATATGTCTTTTTGTTTCAATTTAGTACCTAAGTATGTGCATCTGATTCAATTTTGTCCCAATTTCTTTTAATAATTAAAATATTTTTGTAATCCATTTTTTATAAGATTAAATATAATTAAGTATAAATATTTTTACAAAATTAAGTATTAATATTTATATTGTTCTTCTCAATTTCAGACCAAATTTATTATTTATATAAATGTTATACTAATATTTTTTATTAAAAACGAGTTTTTAACATATTACTTTATTAATTACTTTTTTATTAAGTACTCATGTTTTGTTAATTTTTTTTTAAATAGAACAATATTGTCTCTTACTAATTTTAAACCAAAATTTCTATTGGTTTGAATGTTATACTAATTTTTTTTATTATTAAAAATGACTTAATAAAATGACTTTTACCACTAAATTTTAATATAAATATCAAATACTTAATTTTTGTTAAACTTTTATACTTAATTACTTTTAATTTTATAAAAAAATGTATTTTAATTATTAAAAAAAATTGGGACAAAATTAACTCAGATACACATACTTAGGTATTAAATTGAAATAAAAATCATATATGGGGACTAAATCGAAATCAACACAATGACATCTGATAGTGATACTGACACGTGGCACTGACAATGCCACATGTCACACACAGGGACTTGACACGTGGCATTTTTATTTTTTTTTTCAAAAAATTTTAAAAAAAAAATTTTTAAATCAAAAAAACCACAGACTGACATGTGGCACGTTGACTAACGGCGTTAGTCAACTCTGTCTGAAAGGTACCTAATTGAAGCACTTTTTCAAAAGTTTGGATGCAATAGGCACTTTTTTTAAACCGGGTATCTATTTGACACCCTAACCCCAAATTGGGTACTATACGACTAATTATACCTTATTGATTTAAGTTATTTTCGGATCTAATAAATGTTTAAATTTCCCGCGTTTTTGGGAAATGAACTTAAATAAATGAGGTATTATTATTATGTTTCTTTTTCTTATTTAAAATTCGTAATATCCGAATGGGATTTTACAGCAGCAGCCCTCAAGTGTGAGCACGGAACATACGAACCTCAACGCTCGTATCCTCACACGATAGCATCATTAATATGAACCTCCCCGCTCATGTTAATCATGCGTCCATCACTGGTCATGGATCTACCTGCTCATGACATTGCCAAGCATCTTCTGGTCTAAGTCCAACATCTCAAACACAGAAAAACGCAAGAAAAAGAGCGCACTGCCCCTTGCACTATCGCCTAGCGATGCCTAAGTGCCACCAGGCGATTCTTAGCGCAGACTGCCTAGCAGAAATGTAAGACCTATGAAATTTAATTAATTAAATAAATAATTAATTAATAAATGCGGGAATGGGAGCATTTATGGTATTAATTATTGATTAAGGTGACGTGGAAAAGTGCTAGCTCAAATGGTTGAGAGTAATTAATTACTGTGAAAGGACTTAGGTTCAAGTCCTATGTATGCCATTTATGCGTTATTTAATTATTATTATTATTTTAGTATGCTTAATCATGTTGGGTGATAATATAAGCTTAGGATTATATGAATTATCATGAAACATTAATTAGTTGAATTGGTTGTATAAATGCTTTGTAATTGAGTGGTTGTGGGTTCAAACCTTGGTAGACATGAATTAAACTTTCTTTTTGTTAATCTTAGTTTTGGCATGAATGTGAAAGGGTAGAGAAACCCTAATGGATCCCACTAATGGAATGGGACTATAACCATACTTTCATGGTCTAGGTTCAAGGACAATCAAGATGGAGGCTTGGAGTATCTAAAGCTTCATGGAACCCATTTTTAGGGCTTTGAATGTGCCGTCAGGCGACGCATGAGTGCTAACCCAATTATGGGTTTTTGAGATGAACTACCTGGCGACACGGCCGAGCTCGCCAGGTGACGCAAGCTGGACCTGTTCTATGCAATTCTTTGAATTTTATGATTTGTTAGGTTTTCTAGATGGTTTATGTGCATGATATAATTCATGAAATGCGTGAAATTCTTGAATGATTTAGGATGTTTGTGTATTCGTATGTATATTGATGATTGAATGGCATGCGTTCAATTGCGGCAACTTGGTTAGTGTTGGGAGATTGCTTATGGATTTGTCCGTTGAGTATAATTAGGATGAATTCTCGATTGTAAAACGTCGATGGAATTGGAGGACGAAGGAGAGACAAGAAATTGATCTGAATTACGTAAGAAATTGAATGAGATAAGAGTTGGGGATTTTGGGTTGCTTTATTGGTGTGAATGAAAGTTGGGTTTTTACCCAGAACACTATGTGCCGCCTGGTGGCGAGAATGTGCCGCCAGGCGATAGGCGAGACGGTAGCACTAATTTCTGTTGTTCAATTGGTGGTGTGTATTTTTGGGTTCTGTGAGGGGGATAGAACAGTATACAAATAATAATAATGCTAATATGGATTAGGGAGAATGAGAGGAGGGTGAATATAGACTTGGAAAGACATAAGTGTGGGTTAGATGTAATAACTTGAAATGGATGTGAGAGTTTTTGGGTTAAGCGAATATGTTGGGTATTTTTAAATGTTACTACATAAGTGTTGTGATTGAGATTGATTGTTGGAATTAAAATTATGTAAGGAGTGGTTGATGGTGAAGTTTTAAAGTGTTAGCATGAGTATAAAGGGCTTTGAAATGGTGAGCTTATATGAAGGGATAAATAAATGAGTTGAAATCTCGAATTAAATTGTGAAATAAAGACTTGTAGATGGATAATAGGATACACATAGATGTGCTGCTAAGTACGTCAAACAGGTAGAGAACCAAACCAGTAACAATCACGTACTGGTATAGTGCCTGACGGCACGGGCAAGGCAGCCAAGCGACATGGAGGCCAGAGGGGTCCTGAACTGAGGGGCGCCTATCAGTGAGTGGCGAACCGTCAGACGATAGAGGTGAATCAGGGGTCCTGTTTTGGTGTGGCGCCTGGCGGCGCGAGGAGTGGCACCAGGCGGTGTGCGTGATTTCTTTCGCCCGACGGCTCATTTGGCAGCGCCAGGCGGATACGGCTATGGCTGGAAAATTGTTATGTTAGTGATGTTGGGCTTGAAGGACTAAGCCTATAGGTGATCTGGGATGTGCTTGGTTTGAGTCACGAGCGAGGAGTTCGTGATGGATGGATCGCATGCGGAATGTGAACGGATGTGTTCACCAGAGGTACTCTTGTTTGGGATGAGTGAGCGAGGGAATTCATGTCATGCTCAAACTCGAGAATGCTATGAGCGAGGGAGTTCATAGTAGGAAAGGTGGGTATGCGTGTCCGGGTCTGATCGAGGGGTTCGAATGACGGGCTAGGGAGTTCGTGAAGTAGGACTACGAGCGAGATAGGCTCGTAGGTTGGATCACGATCGAGGAGGTTCGTGGAAGCACGGAAGAGTCCCATGATCAAGAATACTTGCCTAAACTCATAAAGGTTATGAGTGTGGGAAAGTGGTTGTTTTTAAATGCTTATGACATTTTGGGGTGGGATTATTTCATATTTATTTTATATATGTTCATAACTCACCCTACCTGTTTGTGTATGGCAAATATTGGGTAACTTGTTATCTGGGAACAGATGATGTTACAAGTGAGCTAGGAGATGCTTAGTGGCGAGAGCGGGAGCAGATTACATGGGAATTTATAAAGACTTATTTTATTAAATTTTCATGTAATTTAATTATTGGTTTTTCTGCTTTTGGCTTTGGAATTGTAACGACTGATTAAGAATATTATGACTTTATATCACGATTATTAAGTTTTAAAGTTTTAAAATTTCCCGTGTTTTGGGAAATGATTGGATAATAAATGAACAATTTTTTTTATAAATGATTTATTTTATTTATTTAAGTAAGATCTTATCAAGATGTTACAAGAAACCTCCCGTCGCTAGGCTCTAGGCAGATTTCAGACCCACTATTTTAAGGCTATCGCTTGGCAGGTCACTACCCACTGCCAGGCACCACATGCTCTAGGACTTCTATGGTACATCCTATCGCTTGGCGGCCATCCTCGTGCCGCCAAGCACTATAGCAATAATGTGATTTTTCTGGTTTAGCACCCTAAAACAGAGATCAACAACCTAACACATTCAAATCTATGTCATACATCCAAACTATCAATGCCAGATTCCAAATACACTCCACATAACATATGATTCTATTATAAATGCACGCACACACACACACACACACATTTATTCTTCATCCAATTAAACTCAAACCCAAAATTGAAATTTGAAACCAACACATCCATAGTCCACATACCTCATGACAGTAATAATTCTTATCTTAAGTCAATAATAATTCTTATCTTAAGTCATAGTGCAACATACAATTTATTACAATATCACATACTTAACCCATTTTAGCATCTCTCACAATCATTCAATTAATATGTCCAAAGTTTCAAAATTCCATACCTAAGAAGTCAAATTTTCCAAAAACATCCAATTTCAATTAAAGTTATTCTTTATCCCATTTCAAGTGCACTTTCAATACCAATTCCCACATACACTTTACTATGAACACTAAAATTGTAAATTAGCATATCAGATTCTGGGTAAAACATATTATGAAACTATTAAATTAATTATCCTAATGGCATACATAGGACTCGAACTCAAATCATCTCAACACAATCAAGTACTCTCAACCACTTGAGCTAATACCACTCTTTATCATAACTCTCTACATTAAATGCCTTCCCTTACTCGCCTTTATATTAAATACTATTTATTTAATTATTTAATTTTCTCGGATCTTACAAATGAGCTACCACCACATCACCTCCTCCTATTCTTTTTCTCACCCATCTACCTTAATGTACAAAAAACTCCATCCGATTGAACGAGAAATTTGCCGCCCAAATTTCTAACGGATTTACCGACAGAATGGAACCGTTGGTAATTGTAATCATAAGACCACGAAAATATTCCTCGATAATAATAAAAGGTAAATGTAATGGATAACGAAGACTTTTTTATCGATAATTGTGATGATAAGGTATCAATGGAAATCTTCAATAATACTAATTATAATTTACTAATGGATCTTTTTGACAAATTTTTTATTGATCTTTGTAACAAATTTTATAGATGAATTTTGTATAGACAGAAATACCCATCGATAAATTAAATTGTAAATTTTTTGTAGTGTCTTTTTAATTTTAAATAAATTAGATTAACTTAATGTTTTAAAAAGTAATTTAATGAATTAAAATATATCAATTATATAATCAACGATGAACGCAGAGTTAAACGTGTACATACACACTATAGATTTCTTATATCTTAAACACAATACCAAAATTATTAAAAAAAAAAAAATGACTTAATAACTTCTTTGTCCCTGTATTTACAATATTTATTTACCCAAAGAGAATATATTGATTTTCTTTAAAAAAATATAAAAATTAGAATAAAATAAAAAACATCGAATCATTACTATAAATATACAAATAAACAATCCTAGTAATTAAAAAGAAGATCAGAATTGCAATTTCTATGAACTGAAAAAATGCAATTGATGAGCTGAAAAAGTAACAGTGACTAGTAGCAGATGAAGTAGTTGGAGAATCTAATAAGAAACTATTTAGAGGGTCATGTCTTGTGGGTGAGTTAGGTCATGTACTCCCACTTTGCATATGGAAATGTCCATCACAGTATCATTACTATATAGATGCCAATTCCATCACTCTGATGCAACACACTTATTATTTGTCACTACACAAATATTCGATTCTCCACTTGACCACCGATTAACAACTCAATCTGTTGAAATGACGAAATCCACTGCAGATGAGATGTTATTGGCTTAAAGTGCACTGCACCACTTACCTCTTTTCCTTCTCAGATCATAAAACTCATCCATGTGGGTCCTCCTTGCTCACCTCAAACCCTACAATCAAAACTAGCTTCATTTTGGAACACAAAAGAACCAACATTTCCCTGTTCAATCCTCATCACATACATGCACAACAATATTCTAAGGTCCGTCAATTCGATGCTCGCTAACAATTCCAAAAAATAAAGTTGCTTCGGTGGGTTTAGGAGAAAAGGTACGAGTTCAACATCCTCCACGTAAAAAAGCTAATTATTAATATTTAGAAGCTTTCGGGTTCTTTTCAATTTTCATAAACCAATCTAGTATCATTCATTCATTGGGTAGTTGCTCCTAATAATTCATACCGAAATGTGGCAAATGGGTACACTCATATCTCTCTCTTTTCTACATTGCAGATGAACAAGTTAACGTGACCATATAAGAAACAGATTAAATTCATTCAACTACCAGAGTTTACTTTTTTAGAAATTGCTCTTTTCTCACCTGCTGCATTAACCAAGCAATTCGTTCCATGGTTTTTTTTCGCCTTGCCTGCATCATATATACATGAACAAACAATATCAGTTTACAATCCTCTTAGTTTTATACACTTAATCAAATCCTTTGTTAACCTCTTAATAAGAGTTGTCATCAGGTGAATAATAATTTAAGAATAAAATCTAAGAACTCTCATTATATATAGATATGTTACATAGTTTATAGCAGGGTTGCTTGAGTGCAGGATCATTTGTTGATTCCGGTGGTTCCTCACCAAATATCATCTCACAACTCATGTCATCAAAATCTGTGTGAATCAAAAAGATACAAGTAACAATCAAAACACTACGTATGAATATGAATATATTCATTTCATTAATGAGATTTAGTCAATTATGTATTCATGCACTTGTAGGAATGTTGCTTATTTTTGCTTATGCAGAATTGACTGGTGCATGATGCAGATTCTGTCTCATGATTAATTTTTCAACGCTTTTGGTGAACTGAACTCATTTTTTGTGGTGGGTTCATCATAAATACGATATCCTGTGTAGAGTTCTACATACAAAAAAGTACGTGGCAGATCCATTTTAAAATATAATATGATATTTTTAGTTACAATTTAGTATTTATGTCAAAAACTTTATTCTAATTCTTGATTACATAAACGACCTGAGAATCAAACCACTTGCAACAACTTTTTTTCTAGAATTATAACTATTTTTAGTGGCATTTTTAGGTGCTAATTTCTTAATGAAAAACATGCAAATTGAGTGTACATATGTATCATTCGTCTGTGTTCTGGAATTCACAGAACCTTTAAATTTAGCAATGTGGCATTGTTAGTGACATAAATGGGACCCTTTTGTTGAATTGATGAGCCTTTTCCACTTAGTTATTGATTTTGGGTTAAATGCGTTGCCCACTTATGGTACTTCTTTCGTTTTCATTTTTTAGCGGCCCTCTTAAAACCAAGAAATAATTTCGTGGCACTAAAAACATAAATTTTAATCGTGTTTTTAATTCTTATAAATGTAATCATATTTTAATTTTTACGTTATTTATTTTCTTCTATTTTTATCTCTCCTATTTTTCATATAGAAAATAAAAACAAGTCTCTCGTAAATTTGTAGATTTTGAATATAATATTCCAATACACAGAAGAATTCTGAAAAAAAAAAAAAAAAAATTTTTTTTAAATGAAC
>Ga0214543_1006132_pt1 | contig 21592 bp, 9 predicted proteins | sample CNSS2metaG_FD_160094 | JGI IMG/M metagenome (GOLD analysis project Ga0214543, IMG submission 160094) | Root nodule microbial communities from cowpea collected in UCLA plant growth center, Los Angeles, California, USA - CNSS2 | ecosystem: Host-associated > Plants > Roots > Nodule | place: USA... | reverse complement strand
TATGATAACCAAATTTTAAAAAAAAAAAAAAAGTGAAGTAACATATTATTATAAAGAATTTTATAATAAATCCCTACCGATTATACACATGTTATCCATACAAAATATATAATAATAAACATATTTTCAAATCTTTATATTAAGTTTGAACGTAAAAACTAGCATGCATCATAATATAGATTTCATCTAGCAATATCTGATGACAATGTGGTCATGGACATATCTTGTTGAGCTTTAGTGACTCTTCGACATTCAATTTAGTGTCAGAAACCTCCATTGAATTTCATCATATGACCATCATTTATATGACTCGATGTATCTATGGAATATGTTATATTATCCCATATCATAACTTGATTACTGTCAATAACTCATTATAACTACAAAAACATGTATGTTTAACACATTGGTTATTACTCATAACATCATCCATATATGTTGCAAATTCTTTTTCAATAATAAACATCATAATTATGAATCACACATCAACATATCATATAATGTTGTTTGAGTGAAATACTCTGGCTTGAACGACTTATCTTCTCTAAATAAGAAAAAAAATCTCGTTTGAATGAGAATGAGTCATTTAAGAGAAAAAAAAAATCATTAGATAAAAAGGAAATTTGTTTGAGTAAAAATCATCTCTTAAGAAAGAAAAACTACAAAGAAAAGATAATTAATTGTTTTGACATATTTTCTTCTTAACAAATTAAAAAAAATAAGAATTAAAAATTGTAGCAAAATATAACTAAAACATCACTCAAAGGTTTTAATTAAATCCATTTTGAGAAATTAATATTTGTGAATAAATCCTAAATTCCTAAATCAGTTGCACCATAGATGTTCAACTCCCAAAATTCAATTGTATTACCATGTTTCTTATGTATTTCCATGTCAATTGCGATAAATATTATGATCATACAGCCATTTCTTTAACCAAAATTCAAATTCTTTTTCCGAAAAATACAGCTAATTGGTAAGAAAATTGGAAGAAATAATGACAGTGGAGAGGGTTTGATATTGTGGAGGGAATACATAAAGTTCTTCAAGAGCTTTATTTGACAGAAGATAAGGTAACAGACCCCTTTGGATTTTCGAATAGTTCCTTTGCAATACAAAATAAAATAAAATGAAACATGTGACAAACAACTAGGTTTTCCTTTCATAAAAAAGTTTAAAGAAAATTTTGATAAGAACCGGTACTCATCAATTTTTACAATCACTTAAGTTAAATAAAGTTAAAGTATGTATAAAATTAAGGATTAAATATGTTTTTTGTCCTTTGACTTTTAATAAAAGTTGAAATTAGTCTCTCTTATTAAATTTGAATCAATTTAGTTCTTTAATTTTGTAAATGCATGGATTTAATCTTTTTAACTAAATTTTAGTAAGTTTAATTGACATTTTAAACACATTTCATTATAATATTTTAGTTTGTTTACATTATTTGAACATTCACATATGTATTTCAATATTAGCTGAGAGACGCGTTTAAAACGTTAAATAAACTTACAAAAATTTGATTTAAAAGATTAAATATATTTCCAAATATAAAAAACTAAATTAATTTAAAATTTTAAAAAAACATATTTAACTCTAAAATAATTAATCGATCAGGTAGAATAAGGTACATATCGTGTTTCTTGTGCAGCCACCATACCATAGCTTCTAGTTTTTTCTTTTTAATTGTATCTACAGTACTTAATGTTGTTGAATCATTATTATTAAACAAAGGGAAAGTGTTAAAATATTTTTTTTTATAAAATCAAATCGTTGTTAATCAACCAACATTTTGATAATACTTAATTAGTTAACAAGACTTCTATCAGAATAAAAAAAATAATGTAAATTGTAGTGAGTTGAAATTTTGGGACCACAGTATTGACATCCAAACAAAAGCAAGAAATCCAGATGCAGCAATGAGGGAAAGTTCAATTTCTAGTTATAGCAACTGCATTGTAAAAATTTTCCTTAAATGCTTAAAATAAGGAAGAACCCTAATCATAATGATGATTAATTTATATAAAATTGTTTGCAACAGATCGATGTTGCGTAATGATCCCATATTTTGATATTTTATTTGTGATTCATAGAGCTTCTGCATTTCGATGTGGGCCGCAGATTCGACAGTTAATGATATGCAATAATTCAGAATGCTTCTCTTTCCTTTGTTTTTTTTTTTTTTTAATTTCCTATACATGTTTTTTTTTTAATACAAAACATATGATGTTGTTGATGAGTTTGTAGATGAGCTAGCGTTGAGTTGCAGAATATTCTTTTCCATTTTTTAATTATATGCAGAAGCTTCTTAATTCTTATCCACCTGAGTTTCTGTGTAAGGATACACATAATAGAAAAAGGTGCAGAAAGCACGAATGGTAAGCTATAAAGAAAAAGAAAGAACAGAACAGAACATGGAGAATGAAGCTGTTGTGCTTTAGTTTCATAAAATATAAATATACCTGCTTTTCTGTATTTTTGTATGTGTATATGATGGAACCAACCTAAAGTATCATCGCTATCGTGCTTTGTTCTTTCTCTTTTTTGTTTTCTTTTTACCTTTTGATTATTCAAAATTCATAATGTAATTGAACCAGAATATATTTCATATATAATTGCTTATCAAATGGGGCAGATCATTTTTTTTTACAGAACATATGAGGTTTACGCTTTGAATATCATGCCTTAAACAATATTAACCTTTAAATACTTTATAAAAAGTCTTACAAAAATCATTTTATTTAATACATTTTTTTTTAATTTTCTAATAAACAATAAGTATCATTAACATGACAATTATGTTCCAATAAGTGATGAATACCTTTTATGACAGTTGTATAATTAGATTTTGAATATAAAAAGTAATGTAATACTTATTTAATATTTAATGACCCGATGCGACTGGTCAATATTAATATATATATTTAATAGTTTAAATACATTTTTGGCAGTTAATTAGAGAAGAAAAACTAAGCACTCTCATATGATTTGTTCAAAGAAAAATTGCATATGTGGTGAACATACAACTGCAATTTTTTTTTTCTTATGTATGTAGGGGGTCCGTAATGGTGCTACCTTATAGGATTAGTCAACACTCCAACTGTTTGTATTATGTACCAAGAGAAGTTGTATTGTAACTTGTTCTTATTTCTTTCCTTCCTCCTATAACTCTTGGAGTATATCCATTTTCATGCTTCATGTACAAGCATGAATTGTAGTAAGATAAGTCTTTCCCTTCATAATACTACCACTGAAATTGCCCCACCTTCCTAAAAGAGACATCAACATTCACAAGTCATACTACCGATATGACATCTTATACTGTTTTTCTGGGTAAGCCCAAATTACTTTAATTCAAAGTTAAAAACTATTTTTTCAAATATTAATGTTTTCTTAAGCAGATAACTCTTTCATTTTTCTATACATTGATTTAGATATTAAACATCTGGTACATGTATTGATGCTTGAGATATAGTCGTATGCCACAGTACTGTTTCTTAACCCCATTTTTCTGATTTTATCATGGAGCTAAAATGAAGCTTCCCTGGCTCCAAATCCATCTCAATACGTACACATACTTTTAAGAGAAAAAAGAAAGAAATAGAAGGAACCTTAGCAGTAGTGAGTACTGATTATGACATCTCTTTGGGACCTTCCTCTTATATTAATTCAACTCCTTTTCTTAGCTGCCACTTCATTTTCCTGTCTTCAATTCACATAATCTCTCTCGCTCTCATATTCTCCCTATCACAGTCTGGTTCAGTGCCACTCCTGCTGACATTTCACCTACACCTACCCACAAGTTCAATTCAAGAACCCATCAGTTAATTGGAAAGGTTCACCCCTCAGTGTTGTGGGGTGAGAAGCTACCAAAAACTACAAATGGGAAGACATTCCTGCTGTTACAAGCAGAAACTTAGGAAGGGTCTGTGGTCACCAGAGGAGGATGAAAAACTTCTGAGGCATATTACTAAGTACGGTCATGGTTGTTGGAGCTCGGTTCCTAAGCAAGCAGGTACTCCAACACTCTACCACCTCATCTACCGAAAAATCAAGGGAAGAATTTTTTGTAAATTTTCCTGTCAATGTCGTTTATTGGCAGGTTTGCATAGGTGCGGCAAGAGCTGCAGGCTTCGCTGGATCAATTATCTGAGGCCTGATTTGAAGAGAGGTACATTTTCACAAGAGGAGGAAAACCTTATCATTGAACTTCATGCAGTGTTAGGGAACAGGTAAATCCATTCCTTCTTTTCATGATTAAACTCTTCCGTTTTCTTCACGTTTAGTCTCTGGCTCTTGCCCAATCATACTTAGCCATAAAAAATAAAGAAAACTCTTCCATCCTGGATATGTTGACATGGACATTCTTTCTTTTCTCAGATGGTCTCAAATTGCAGCACAACTGCCTGGGAGGACTGACAATGAAATAAAGAATCTGTGGAATTCTTGCCTAAAGAAGAAACTGAAGCAAAGAGGTATAAACCCTGTGACACATAAGCCACTGTCAGAGGTTGAGAATGGTGAGGAGGACAAAACAAGGAGCCAAGAATTTTCCAATGAATTGAACCTCTTGAATTCTGAGAGCTTCAAGTCGGATGAAGGGTCCTATGAGCAGAGAGCATCTTCGATTGCCCCCAAAGCCTATGAGATGGAAGGTTCCTGCAGCTCCAAGATTAACACCAAAAACGACACCAACTTGATAACCAATTGTTCCAACAAAGACTTGTTCCTAGACAGCTACACCACTACTTGCCAACCCTCAGATTTGATGGGAAATTACCCTCTTCAGATGACTGATACTCTCCCAACCAATTCAGACTCCAGCCATTGGTTCAGTCCAACTGCAAGACCCATTGATATAAACTCTGAGTTTACTTCCGATGTTATGTCCATTCTTCCACCTACAACAGCCTCATTTCTCCCTAGCACTTCTTTTTGCTACAAGCCATCACTTGCCGTCCCTCCAGAAGATATTTCAGCACCTTCTTTTGCTTTGAATGGACCCAATTACTGGGAACCCAGTGCCTCCAACAACAGCAATGGCAGCAACACAAGTGATGGCAGCAGAGAGTTCACAAGTAGCAAGAACAGTGTTCTTTCTTCGTGGGGACTGACAGAAGAAGCCAAGTGGTCTGAGTACCTCCACAACCCAATGTTGATGCTGGCAGCTCCTGAATCATTGTGCAACCAAACTAGGCCAGCCACACATTTGGTACCTGATAACACTTTAGGGTCCATAATTTCTGGTTCCAAGGAGCAACACCAGTCACAAACTTCTACCATCTTTTCCAAGGACATCCAAAAGCTAACAGCAGCCTTTGGACATATATAATAGCATCAGGATTTGATATAATGAAAAATTTTAGAAGGGGTTCCAAGGGATTTATTTATGTTCTCAGTACAGGTGTGTGAAACAACAGATTAATTTTGCTCATGTATATAAGCCAGGTCCGTCACAAAAACATTTCATTTTGGTAATTTTTATTGTGAGCCAACTCATCTGTCTTTTACCTTCTCCTGTTTGGGTGGAATATAATTGCAGAATAATAAGGATTGCTCTGCCTTGTTCTTTCTTTCTTTTGACTGCAATGCAATGCTGCATTAATTTCCATATCTATGCCATTACAAATGTTCACTACTGCACGGGAAGTATCACTTTATTTTTCAACGGGACTCACTTTTAGTTACTTTGCTTACACACAATTTACCGAATCTCTTTTATCTCACCCCATACCATCTCCTATTCTTCTCTAACCACACCACACCATCTTTTAGAGTACTAAAAATGACACCAAACCTGTGCAGCAAGAACTTTACCCTATCCAATATTCTAAGTGTTACCCATCATTTTCTTTACACAAGAAGGATCACTATTTTATCTCACTTCCATAAATAATAGCCTAAGCTCGAGACTTTCCCATCTAAGAAAATTTTAATTTTACCAGCACAAGGAGGCGGCTAGAGCTGTTCTCCCTATAAAACTATATAAGTGAATAATTTCCTTCACTCATGAGCAAGAAAGGGACAGGAGAAAAGATTAAATGTAGAAAAAGATGCCCCAGGATAACCTTTGACATTTGCGAGCATTTTGCTTACTTTTAATTGATTTCTTGAGACCTTGTTGGGTTCTCCCTTTCACAAGTTATTGACGCAAGGGAAGACTCTAACAGGATCATGTGCGTGTAAGTAGTAATAAAGTGGCACCACTAATGCAATGAATTGAAGTTGAAAGTTGCTCACTTGGTTACGGTCCGTACGATGAGACATGGACAGCTAAGTGAAGGAGCACCTTATATGTGTGCAATGTCTTCTAGCCCTTTGAACACTCTTGAAAACATTATCTCAAAACAACCTTTTGTTTTGCAAGTGAGTAACTTGTAGTTCCTAGAACCGCTACTACATAATTCCAAGCCAGTTTCTGCAAAACTGGTTTGTGGCTAACCACATCCCCGCCACAGGTGGCAACATCAATGTCTCCTTGGCTTTCGTGTGCCAATTCACCTGGCGTGTAAAATATCTACTGCAACCATACTTTAATTATTGAGGGTTTCTCAAGATTTCATAATCCACAAATTTCCACAAGTTATTTCATTTATTTGTTTGCCTCTCTCAATGAGAATAGTTCAAGTGTGAGTCAAAAAAGTTCTACATTTTATAGAATAAACAAAATTAAATACTATATAAGAATAAAGATCCATAACACCATTTTCATAAAACTTTGATAAAATAAACAAAATTAAATACTATATAAAAATAAAGACCCATAACACCATTTTCATAAAATTTTGGTGTAAATCTAATGTCAAATATCTTATATGTGTAAAACTAATGTCATATATACAAAATTATAATTTCTCAATGACTATGACTATAACTAACACATATATAAAAAAATATATATAACCCCACAATACGGAAGGATCCAATTTTCATTATCAAAACATAATTTCAAATAATTGCTAAAACTTGTTTCAGTGTGGATAAAGCAAATCCAAATCTATCATCAACGTTCAAATTGAAATTAATTTAAATAACTTTCATTCTTTTCACATTCGAAATGTCGAGGCGCACACACCTTTTAAGTGTTAATTGACTTCGTCATAAAATCTATTGAATTGTTTTAGTATGTATCTTTTTGCATTTTACACTTTTTTCCTCTAGTGCCTCTTCAACAAATTGATATTGTATAACTATGTGTTCTGTTTTGAAATTAAAGGTAAGATTCCTTCTATCGTGCAGGAAACTGAGTGTCACAATATACAATACTCATCTAAGGTTAATGTCCGAGTTTTTCCACTAATATTTGATTTCAAACAACTTAGATAGTTTTGATGTTCTAAGCTTTGATAGTAGACAAAACATCGTGTAGCTTTGATAACTAATTTATTGTACCTCCTTCAAGTGTAAACACATAACCATCAATGCATCTTATTTTATAAAGATTACTTGCAAAATATAAATTAACATAGCTCTTAGCAACAAATTCTAATATTTTAAAAGGCTAGAAAACATATGAAATTCATTTGACACATTTAAGGATTTTCTTATCATTATTCTAATATCTCCACTTAGATTTGTCATGAATCTACTTATTGATTCCATTGTTTATGTTTGATCTTGTACTAGTCATGACATAAAATGATCACTATAACGGATACACTTAAATATCAAATCTTTTAAGCATGTATTTTCACTACCATACTTTAATAACTACACCATTGTTTAGTACTTTGGTACTAGAATGATAATATTTGCTTGCAACTATAATCAGATACAGGACACGAAGAAAAAGAGTAACAATGAGCATGAATAAAATTTCACTCATACAATATTTTTTTAAAAGATTCAAGGTTGTAACAGTAATATTATCTTCGTTGAAAATAGCTCTCATGCACTAGTGTAAAGGAAAGAAGAGATTTTTGGAGTGATATTCAGAAGACATCATCAACTCTTTTGCATAAGAATAAATTGAGGCAAAAGATTCATCCTACCGATGTGCGATTCAACACTACTTTTGAGTACTTATTCCTTAGGTTTTGTTGGACCCACCAAAACAATTTTGGTACAATGACAATTGTAAATAAGGTGGAAAAACAAGTAGTTTGGTCTAGTTTAGTTTGATAGACCACTTGTCATTTGATGCAACTCATATTGTAAATGTATTGTAGCTTTTTTGGGTGTTTAAAATATGTTTATGTTTTTTTAGATACACTTATATTTTTTTAACATTAATTATATTAATGATTAATCTTTTTTATAAATGTAATAATTTGATGTATAAATAAAGTTATTGTTATATAGAATAAGTTAGTTCACAAGTTTTTTTAATGAATTTAATCTAATTATGAGAAGAAAAAAATCTACTCCAATTTAAGATACAACTTTTATTACCTATCCAAATCCATTGTTTAGACATTTTAGACCTACGTATTAAGTCTATTGAACATTCTAAAGGTATATAATAAGTGACAGCATCCCCACTAACCTACCTGAATACTTTCCAACTTTCTTTAATCGAAAATTATTTTTTAACCTTTTTTTTTTATAAATGTTTGACAATGTCAACTTAACAGTATCTCATTGGATGAAAAAAAATTTAGCGTAGCTTGAAATGAAAAGAGAAATATTTAGTTTGACTTGAAAAGAAAACTTTATCAAAATTTATCAAAACATCATTTTACTTCTTTAACTGTGTTCACTGTAATATGAAGAAAAAAAAAAGTTTAAAACCAAACTTTTGACTCTTACTTTGGTTCTGTTTTTCATTTTTTTTTCAATGCGTATGTGCAAAAAGCCCATCCAGGCAATATAGAGAAAGGGCCTAGAGACACTGGCCCAAAACATTTGAAGAATGGTCTTTCTTCGTGTACTTCCAAAATTCTTTTTACACCTCCAAAAAAAGTTTAAAATAAAAAATACTCATTGACCATTTAAGTAAAGTCATGCACATCACACTCCCAAAATTATTTTCGGATGTCGACTTTCGAAAGTCAACTTTCGAAAGTCAAAATATATTACCGGAAGTCGACTTTCAAAAGTTAAAATATATTACTGGAAGTCGACTTCCAGAAATTAAATATATATATATATATATATATATATATATATATCCAGATATATATTTTGACTTTCGGAAGTAGACTTCCAATTATATATTTTGGAGGTGTGATGTTTGTAACTTTATTTAAATGGTCAAAGGATATTTTTGAAATTTAAAAAAATATTTGGAGGTGTAGATAAAATTTTAAAGGTGCAGAAAGAAAGATCCTTTGAAGAAAAGGCACCAAAATAAACAAAAAAATATTAGACAAAAAAAAGAAAAATATAGTACAAGCCCATATTATATCTACCGTCACCATATTATAAATGTATTGTCACTATCTACCGTCACCATATTATATTTCGAAAAGACAACGCGTGTTTTCCAACATTAAGATGAACAGAGAATTATGCACAAGATTTTGCATTTTCCTTTCACTGTCAAACAAATTTTCTATCCTTTGTATTCAAATAAAAAGTCAAAAGCCTTAATCTTCGGTTCATTCTTAATTAAGCACTTTCTCTACCCGATAATGCTACTGGAGAGAAAATTTCAGGTCAGTTTAACCACTTTTCATCACTGGTGAAACACAACAAAAAATAATATATATAATATAACAGTCATATGATAAATAATATTTAGGGTTTTCAAAGAAAGAATCTTCCATTAATATCAATCAAACTTTTATAATATTGTGAACAAATCTATATAAAAAATTGAAATATTATTTTAATTCAAAATTTTAAATATTTTAAAGATAATAATCTGTAGTTTTTTATTTATATATTGATTTTTATTTTATTCATTTACCAGTAGACTTCGAAACTGTTCCTGAAATACTGATATAATATGACCTAGAAAGATGAAAATTATAAAAATATAAATAAGATTGTGAAAGATAAATTGTAAATCTTTTTCATCGGTTTCTTTCCTTCTCAACTTCGTCTACATCTCTTTACTTACTAAAAAGTTCATTTTCTTTTAATCAAACGAAAGAAACTATTTTAAAATCATTTTTCAATTATAATTCGTTATTAGAAGATTAAATAAACATATAAAAATTTATTCAAATAAATAATTCTCACAGTTAATCAAACTCTTTTCTACAAACAAAATTTGTTCTTCATGGTAAAAAAACATTACAAAAACAAAGTCTAATTAATGATCGATTATAGTGATAAAAAATAATTAATTACTATAATGACAAATTATAATTTATAAATTAATGATTGATACTAAAATATTTTTTAAATTGATAATTATAGGAAATTGATATCTAAATTAGTTACTAATATTATAGTTACCAAGGTTTTAACTAAAAAAAATTAGTCTTTAGATTTTTTCTATTAGTGACCAATTTATATACAAATTTAGTGACAATATATATATATATAAATTTAGAGACCAAATTCTTTTTTATAACTAAAATTTTGGTAACTAATATTGGTAACCAATTTAGAGATTAATTTACTATAAATGATTATTTTATAGACTAATTTAAAATTTATTTTAATTATCAATAAATTTTAGTTTATAAATTAATATTAAAATTGATCACTGTAAATATTAATTATTTTTTATTACTAAAATTCATTATTAATTAGATTTTTTTCATAGTGAAACATTTACATAACTAAGATATTTTGTTCAACTAAAAATCCACCCAGAACTAGAAATTGTAATTTTTTTTAAACATAATTTTCTTATAATCAAGACTGACATGCACATTACATTTTGGTATACATATTTTTGGAAGGCAGATTCAACTCCATGCTTTTTATTTTTAAAATGCAAAAGGTGAATGTGTAATTTACCGCTGTTTTCAGTAATCAATAATATTTTTGGCACGGAATGTATAACAAAAAATGTTGTCGATTTTGATGAGTGAGTTGAAATTTGGGTGTTACTATGTTGTAATGGCATAATATTTAGGGTTCCATGTTAATAAATACTATTGATTAAAGATCCAGATTCAACCACCACACATTTTTTGGTTGCTATCTATAGATCACAATTCTGATAAATTTCATCAATTCAGACAACTCCATTTATTATTTGACTTTATTTCTGAACTTTGTTGCTCCACCTTTCTTTTCTTTCTTTCTTGTCACTTTCTGGGAAGATACCAATGCTTTCATTAATTGCTTCTGCTTCTACAAATATCTATACAAGTACTTTCCTTCCTTAACTACCAATTAATTATCGTTAACTATGAAATCTACGTATCAATTTTTTAGCATAGTTATTTCGTTTAGCATATATATTGAGTTTTACTAAGTAAATATTTAAATTCAAAAGTACTTCCAAATCTATCAATTTATGCTTCCTTAAATGAAGAAAGTATATGTCTTGAAAGAAGACCTTAACTACATTCAATGTGTAATTATTTTCAAATATACACTAAAATCACAATACAAACACATGACTATATTCTTAATTAAATGGTGCCTTATTTTTCGGCTACAAAGAAAACATTACAAAGACTGAACTAAACCTAGTGGCACTAAGTCAAAAGGTTTCGACCTAAACATGACTTTATATTGTTCCAATATTATATATATATATATATATATATATATATATATATATATAATATTCAGAAGTCTTGCCAAAGAGAATCTGTGCATGGGTGGAGCAAATGCAATGTTAAAAATGTATTGCATAGTAAAAATTTTAAAACCCGAAAAAACTTTTTTTTTTTTTCTTCGTCAACAGTATATCACCTCATCCAAACAGTTTCGAACAATATTAAGTCAACAATACATATATTTTTTATAAAACTTATCACGAGAGTTATGAATCTTCACTAAAAATAATATGTTTAAAGTAAAGGTAATTTTAATATATAATTTCTGTGTCAAATTATTAAAACTCGCACATAGTAACAAGATAGGGTGTACACTCTCTTTTTCCTACATATTTTTTATATCACTCTTACTTTACATATGAACTAATAATATCAAAAAATATATTTTGTAATCACCAAAACATAAGTCTCTAACTTTACTCTCTTAAAAATATCACAAAATAATATGAGAACAAAGTTTGAAATTGAAGTTATCTCACTTAAAAACAGACTAAAATATATATTTTCTTATTTGTTAAAATTTGTTTTATTCTTCTATCATCGTTTATTTTAGAATTTTTTCTTTTAAATTCAGGTGAATAATATCTCTTAGCCAATTTTAAATAAACAGTTTAGTATTTTATTAATATTTAAAATAATTAATTTTAACAATAGTAATACTTTTTCGTCCATCTTATTCACTAAAAGTTACGAATATTTTTATGAAGTCACAAATCAATTTTTTGAAAAAATGGTGAAGGTTTCTTTTTGTCTCTCAAAATCAGTAAAAACTCTTCAAAGTATCTTAAGTTTGGGATGGTTCTCAACACCCATTTTTTCTTAAAAAGGAAAAAAAAAGTAATGAAGAAAAGAAAAGATGCAAAAATAAAATAAAAGAATAAGAGTCAAACACTATATATATATTTTTATTAAAGAATGGGCTTGGTTGATAACTATAAAACTTATGCCATAATTTTACGCAAAAAATAAAAATGTTCTTCTTACATTAAAGTGTCTATATCTAAACAAGCAATAATTGTTTAAAGTCTAGTTAAGTTATAATTCAAAAAGACCTTTGGATTCATGAAGGGTGGATTATAAGTTGAGATGAAAACCAAAATTTAAGTGTAGCATTCAAAAACGGGTGAAATTAAAATGTACATCCTGGAAAAAAAATATATATAAGTATAATCAAGAAGAATAAAAATATTAGTGATATTATAGTATAAAAATGTAATTAATTGATCAGTGACCGATAAAATTAACATGTGATATAGGAATAATAAAATTATTAACAAAGCTGATTATGGTATACATGATAACAATTTTAAGTTATATATTTTGCTGTTATAAATAATTATTGTTTTTTTTATTGATTATGCTTCACTTATTTTTTATGTTCTGTTTTATCTATGTTGTTCTGGTAAGATATATAGTATTTATTTTAATTGTATACAAACAAACAAATTGATTTAATCAATAAACAATGGTAACATAATTATAATATTTTTATAATTAAAACATATACAGCAGAATAATATCTTACTTTGTTTTTGTCACGGTTAACGTATTTATTTAATGGACAAAAAGCAACAGACAGTCCAATATCTACTTCTGTTTGCATTTAGATCTGTAAGTACCAAATTTTCTAAAATAATTCATCAATTGTAGAGTACTGTCACTTCAAATCTCTTTTGTATTTGCAAAAATAATTTTAAATCTATATTTTCTCCCTGAAATTTCTTTTAGTCAAAGAAATATAACTTATGTGTGTACTCAATTTTAATAAAAGCTGTTACATGTTATTTTTATTTTACGTTTTTACAAACCGTTATTTGATTTAGGCAGCATCTTTAACTTAGTTAAATTGTTATATTAAGTACAAATAAAAATTTTGAATAAAAAAAATTACAAATTTAATGTCTCAAAATTTTGAATTATAGATGATAGTATCTTATATGAAATTTAAGCTAGATTTATTGTTGGCCACAATATTTATCTGACTAGTCGAACCTTAACAAATATGAGTACGAGTGTTCCTTATTTAGAGGTTATAATCATATTTGTACATGATAGAAATTGTTAATGATATAGTATGAGTGGTTTAAAAACTTTATGTTATACTAATCCTTTGAATAGAGGTGAATTGAGTTGGCAATTAATTTAAAGTGTTATTGATAGGCAATGATTCTGACTCATCAAACGGCTAGGGACCCAACGTGTCCATCATGTCCCTTTATTCATCATTCTACCATGTCATCCAAATTTCAACCACCATTTTATCACCACACATTTCTTATATGATCATCGTGCAAATCTCGACTTCTTTCGTTATTCATTGTTTCTCTTTTTGAAAATAAAATAATATATATCTTTTTGAAAATAAAATAATATATGTATATTCTAAAATTAACTATGATATCTCTTACCAGTAAAGTAATAAGACAAGAAATAAAACTTCCGTTTTAGTACTGGTGTCGTTGATAAACTTGGTCCTAAAATTAATTTTTTTATTTCAAATCTTAATATAAATGAATATTTAAATTTAAAAATTAGATAAATATAGTGTTTCTAATTTGATTATGTTAAATATTTTACATAAATTAAATAATATTTTAAAATAATATTTAAGTTAAAACGTGTTAGTCTACGACAAAGTTCAATATATATAAAAAATTAATGTTATTTGAATTAAAATCGACAGAGTAAAAAAAATATAATGTTATTGAATTAATATTATTACATTCATTATTTTTATAATTTGAGAATCAAATTTCAATTTTACATTAAATTTAGAGATTGGAAAAACATGTTTAATCTAAAATTTAAAATAATTATTGGAAAGTCACTTTTAATAACATAATATGACTATAAATTACTATAAATAAAGTATAGTAGACTAGATTGAACCACGTTATAAATATGCAAACGTTTAAACTTAATTAAGTTGTTAATCATACAAAGTGTATTCTACCTGTTTCAACCAGAAACTGTAAAATTGTTCCTCATAATTTATAGGTATATACAGTTTTGTGCACAGATGATGTTGTAGGTTTTTCAAAGAAATCCTGCTTTCCAAATACGGCATTGATTTTTTTAAAGTTGTTAAAAATTGTATTTAATGAATGATTGAATCTCCTAACATTCAAAACCTAATTGAATAGTTTTAATTAATTAATTAATTAATTAAACATTGACAGAGGAAGTATTGAAATATTCAGATGATTAAATTTTGCAGCAGAGCAACTTCTATACATATTAAGATTCTATAAATGTAGCATAATTATTTTAACATTTTAACATTGTGAATTGGAGAGAGCATACTACTATGTTTTTATTCAGTGAACCACATATATATTCCAACTCAATCACGTGATTCAATTTTTTAGTTTTTTTTTTTCTCTTAGTACGTAGTATATACTTAAAATTTTACATGTCATTTCTCATTTTAATTTGATAATCTTAAATGAAACAATGTACGTTATTCTTTCAATACATTTAAATTTTATATTTAAAATGGTAGTATCATTATTCCAATTCTAGAATCAAGAGTAAAAATGGTTGTAACTTGTATGAATGTATATATTAAAAGATATTAGATAGGTAAGTGAGACTTTTAATATATTAGAAGAATTTAATTGTATATAACATTGATAAGTAAGAGCTGAAAATGTCTCAAAAAGAGGACGTGTAAACAAGTTAATGGCAGATTTAATACATTCCAACCGTCCAAGCTTCCTTCCATCACTGTTCATGCTTTATCAACGGTCGGTGAGAGTCCCTGTGTTAATCAACGTAGTCTCACCAAAAACCCCATTCAAATTCATTTAATTACTCACAAATCCAATTTTTAATATTCTTTTTCAATAGTTTGAACTTGGACAGTGACAAATTCCCTAAAAAAATATAAATAGAAAAGAAAATGGGTGGCTAAAGAAAACGTTAAAAAATGAATATCCATGATCTTATGGCCTGCAGGTTTGCCTTGTGCAACTATACCCCAACAATAGTGAAACTCAGGGACCACTTTCTCTATCACTCCTATTCACATCTTCTTCATAAATTATTCTATTTTGAATAACAAATTGTTTTTTAATATATATTTCTGGTTAGAAGTGGGTTTTTAAGATCATATGTACCTACTTATATATTATGAATTAATTATATATTATGAATTAATCATACGTGAGACTTTTAATATATCTATTTACACCAAGGTATATTTATAACAAAATGTTCAAAAATGTTTACTATAATAGACTCTAACTTGATTATGATACCATGTTAAAAGTGAGTTTTAAATCTAACTCAATTCCACAAAACTAATTTATAAGATGATGATTACACCTATTTTATATATTGTGAATTGATCTTATTTCTTATTTTTTATTATTGATAAATAAAAAAAAATTGAGAACCAGCAGAAAAATGATGAAATAAAAAGTTAGATATGCGGCATGATTATATTTGTTTAGAAATAGAAGGTTTCAATAATTTATGAAATTTTCTTGTTGTCTGGAGAATGAATCATTACGATCAAGCGTTGGATGCAGCGACGAAAGGGCACGTGGTGCAGACTCTGAGAGAAGGAGACAGGTACACAGGGTGGGTCTGTTTTGTTGTGCGACAGTGAGTGAGATTATCAGTGTATATCTTCTTTCCTTTTTCTTTCTATTAATTGTTTTTTGTTCAAATGTAGAAACATAACCCAAGGTGGTCACATTCATCCCATAAATAATTTATTATTATTTGTAACGAATAGTGAAAATTAAAAGCGTAATAAAACGTGGACAGGTGTCTCCAAATTCCCTCGGAACAAACGAGGAAAGGGTGAAATTACGTCACCGGAGTTGCACGTGGAGAAAAATTAGGTTTTTGTTTTGTTTGGGTTACACCGAAATAATTAGTTAACTAATTAAAGTAACATTTTAAAAAAATAAAGCGAAGGTAAGAGCCCAATTCCAATGGGCACCACAAAATTTCGAGGCTATTCTTTGTTTGTTGGTTGAATGATTGCGTCCCAAACCAAACAGTCATCACTTCAACTCCTAATTCTTATCCTTTTCCATCCTATATTACTCTTCACAAGTTTAGATTTGGATAAACCACTATTATAAAATCAATTAAAAAATCAAACTTTAAGCCTAACATTTTTTTTATTAATTTTACTAATTTAATGTACACAATCAACTCATTAAAAATCACTCCAGACATTCTTTGAGTAATTATACCAAAACTCAATTGTTTTAAAACACAAGAAAATTCGTTTTTTTTTTTTACTTAGAAAGATTAGTCCAAAGCTTTTGGTATTGAATAACATTAACACGGTCAACTGATTTTAATTAAGTAATGTTGAGTAAGTGTGAGGTTGATGATCTGAAATCTCCGCGTAGTATGCGCGTTCCTCGAAAGTAAAAAGATGATGGTAACATAGAATAATGAGTGTAAATGGCACACCACACTACAGATAAGAATATCTGAAGAATAAGAATAAAATGGAATGAGAAAAAAAAATATGGTGCCACATAATGAGACGGTTAATCAGGTAGTCAATTATTACTTTTGCTTTAACTAACCCCAATCTCCTTCACTATCCATTCTTTGACCGCCAAATATCACCTTCTCTTCCTTTTAGTCCAAATTAAAAAAATACAGAGAGCATACGATAAACTAGTGAGGTATATGTATATAATTTAATTTATCGGTCTCGGAAAAATATTAATAATAATATTAAAAAAAAAATGTTGCGTACAAAGTTTTAGCATAAATAGGGTGGTTGAGTGAAGGTGGTGTTCTACTACTTCTCTTCTCTACCTTATCATAAAAAGCCAGAAACGAATGATTCACATTAGCCAACACTAAACGCCGCTCTACAACTCTCTCTGTCTTCTTTCTTACTTACTAATATATGGCTTCGGATGAGACCATGACCTTTCTCTCTTCCTTACACGAAGAGGATTTTGACGATGACGATGACGATGATGGATTTGATGACCATCATCTCCGACAACCTCATCCCCACAACTTGTCGAGGCTGTCAGTGTGTACCAGCAGCACCTTTGGCGTAGACGACAACGACGATGATGTTAACAATCTGGCGTCCATGTGCGTGTCACAGTTGTCCATAGAGAGCTTTGATGCAGACGGGGAGTTATCAGACGGGAAGGAGTTATCCTCGGATTCAGAAAACGAATCGGGAAGTTGTTACTCTTTGCCTTCCACGCCCCCTCAGAGGAGGAAAGAGGTTAAGGAGTACGCGAGTGACAATGGAGGAGAGGGAAAGGGCACGAAGAAGAATGATCCTCGGAGGAGGAAGAGGAGAATGAGGAGAGAGAGATGGGGGTTTGAGTTTGAGGAAGTGGAGAAGAGTAAGAGGAAAGAGGAGGAGCATGTGGGTCAAGGGTTAAGTGGAGAGAGTGATCAAAGTGGGGTGATGGTAATAACCAGGCCAAAAGGTGGGAAAAGGTCTCTCTGCATGGATTTGGAGGAAGTAAAAGCTTGCAGAGATCTTGGGTTTGAGTTGGAACACGAACGCATGCTCGAGATCCCTTCTCGTCTCTCTTTCTCCAATTCAACTTTTGAAACTAGCAGTGGTAGCAACTCTCCCATCGCCAATTGGCGTATCTCTGCTCCAGGTATAAACAAACATATATGTGCTTCAAATCATACAGTTTTGTCTTGTGTTTAATTGGCTTCTCATGCGACTTATATCAAACATTGTCTGTGCACAACTGTGTTATTAGATTTGCATTGTGGGTGTTGTTGATGGTTGTTTAAGGAATTGAATAGTGAGTGTTTGTGAATTAGGTGATGATCCGAGAGACGTGAAGGCTCGGCTGAAGGTGTGGGCGCAGGCGGTGGCACTGGCATCTGCATCAAAATACTGCACATGAATTCGATTTTCCCCTAATTCCTATATACTCGTTTCCTCTCAGAGACTATATAATATACTATACTATAGGGTACTATAACACAAGTTTTTTAATTTTGTTCTCACTATGATTATTGGTTATATAATTTTGTTGTAGGAGTGTTGAGGTTGATTTGAGGTGGAAGTTTCTTTTTTGAGTGGTGGTCGCTTTTGCTGTGTACAGTAGTGTTTTAATGAGATGAAAAGGCCTTGATGAAAGAAATTAGGGTGTGAATAGCCAATAAAAATATGTAATACAAAAAATGTGAATGGAGAAAGGTGGAACTTTTATGGGAATTTTGGATTCATATACACATATTTGGTTGTTATTTTATTTGTCGCCGAGTTTCGGAAAAAAGTGGTCAGACAAACATACATTATCGAAAGATTTTTCTTTTATCTTCAACAAACCGACAAATGGTCAATTATTAAACAGTGTTAGTGCCGTAACCAATACTTATTTGGATGTGTTTGAAGCGTCAAAATTCAAATTCAAATCAAGTTTCGTGGTTTAATTTTTTGGATTAAACATGCCTCAAATGTCATTTCAGAATACTTATGGTTAGGAATTTAAATGTATTGATCAGAAATAAAAAAATAAAATATTATATAAAAAATATATAAATTTATTGTCTCAATATTTTCAGTTAAAAATAATATCAATATTAATATCAATTCAGATCTTATTGATATTATATTTTTTAGTAAAACTACGTGTGTAGGCCTACCACTTTTATAACATCATAAGTTATTTTATTATTTTAAAAAATCTGAGTTTAGACAAAATCTTCATTGATTTTCCTTTCCCAGACGTTTTCATGGGATACGATTCTATTCTTAAATTATTATTGTTCAGCAAATAAGACAAAATGAAATAAACTGTTCCCTTTTTTTTTTAACATTCTTTTCTTAGTTTATTGAATATAAAATAGTACGATTCTCTTTTTTAAACAAATAATGACATCCAAATGATTAAAAAAACATTAAAAATAAACTTGGATTTTAAAATTATTGTGTTCATTTACCCTGTCGGCAAAGCAACTTATTAGTCGAGGGATGGGAGTATGTGATTTCATTTTTAGAATATTATCCATTTATTTGTACATTGACAAAGTATAAAAAGTTACCTCATTATATTTTTCAGACAAAGAAATTACGGCAACAACTATAATGATGGTATATCACAATGCATAAATAGTGTGTTACTAAACATTGATATACTAATCGGTAAAAAAAATATATTGTATACATATTAATCGAAGTAGAAGTTTTCTTTTTATTTTATATTAGTATACCATAACTAATATAATTCTCAATTTTCTCATATTCACAAATAAATTATTATAATCCTAGAGTTAAAAACTATAATATGTTACCATGTTTTCATAAACATAATTATATTGTAAATGTAATACAATCATATCGTAATATATACCTATAAATAAAACCGTTAGATACTTTTATATGTGCAGCAAATGTAATATTTAATGTTTTTATTTGAGAAAGTATTTATATATTTTTTGATACATTGTTGTTTTAATGTTAAATCAAATATTATTAAAAAATATGTTTGAAATGTCAAATAAATTTAACAAAATTTGATTTAAAGTACTAAATTCATGTATTTCAAAAATTAAAGGACTAAATTAGTTTAATATTTTGAAATTGACTAATTCTAAAATTTATGGAGAACAACAACATATTTAATCCTATTTTTTTAAGACGTGAAATATATGAGAAATATGTTACAATTACGGTGGTGAGTCCTGTACACCCACTAGTTATGGGTTGTGTTGTTTTATGTATTGACCACAGATTCATGTCTTAACTAAACCCACTAAACACGTTAGACTTTATGTGTCAATGTTTGATCCGTGAGTCCAAAAAATTAAGAAAAATAGAAAATAAATAGCATTTGGCACTGTCTATGGAAAATAACTTTAATGAGTGATAATGATATTAATTAATTTTTAGGACAGATCTACTCAATAGAATACCAAATTTATGGCGCTTCATTGATTTGACATTAACAAGTCGCCAACGATAAAATTATTGAAATAAATGAATCTAAGATTACGAAACCAAATCAATTGTATTTGGAAACACCAATTTATTTTACATCAAATTGTATCAAACGCAGTTTTCAATTTTTTTTACTTTATAAAACAAAAACGAAACCACCATTAAAAACACGTTTCAGTTTAATTATAAATAATACTATAATATGAATACAATAACACTAGATGATATTGGTTATCCAAATTGTTATCGTCTAAACAACGTTACATCACTAAAACAACATATGATACTCTAATAAAATACTACAAATCATTGGAGCCATGTAGGAGTAATAATTATACGTGGTTTAGTGGTTTTTCCTCAACATTCATTACGTTATTTATTAAAGTGCTAAATGCCTCTTAGTAATACATCACTTTCATTTCCATTTCCATTCTCATTTTTTTTTTCAAAAGAATCTATGTTTATCGTTGATATAATGTACCTTCATGCCAAATATTAAATTTATCACTCTTAGATCATGTTTAAATATGTACTGCTCCATTGTTCTATCGAAGACGTTACATTTTTTTGTCTATATTTCTTTATTTTACATTTGATGTTTTGGACTAACTCTAAAAATTTCTGCAATAAGTTACGAAAATAATTTTTTAAATTAATCTAGAATTATATATATAAAAAATATAGCTGATGCTTCTATTAAAAAAGTGACTGCAAAACAAACTGAATTAATGTACAGTGTGGACCTTGCCGGTGGTCCATTGGTTTGCAAAAGAAGCATAGTTGGCGGACTCTGTAAGGTGGGTAGGTGTACTGCTTGCCCAACTCATTCAATCAGCCCACTTCATAGGCCCACCTGGTCTAACTACTCATATATAGAGATGGCAAATAAATCCGTCTCCGTAGGTATTGCCCGAACCCGTCCCCGTTTTGACGGGAATCCCTGCATTGACTGGGTATGGGTATGGGTATGGGGAATCCCCGACTTTTTCAGTTGGGTATGGGGATGGGTATGGGGATGTACATATACCCGCCATAATACCCGTCCCCGCCATAT